>JAAIGF010081587.1_pt1 | contig 165762 bp, 138 predicted proteins | sample 6487441 | NCBI WGS metagenome assembly JAAIGF01 (sample SAMN13974129, study PRJNA590717) | phyllosphere metagenome | biome: pepper field; feature: multiple bacterial spot infested pepper fields; material: pepper leaves; isolation source: leaves from pepper fields | host: Capsicum annuum ... | reverse complement strand
TAACGGCGCGGGCCTGACGATTGATGGCGCGACCAGCACCTCGCTGAAGAGCGACCTGGCGCTGAAGCTGGAGCACAGCTTCAAAACGCCAGTGGGCGACGTGGTGCCGTTTGCCCAGGCAGGCTGGCGTCATGAGTTCCATGACGACGCGCTGCAGTCGCTTGCCAGCTTCTCCGCGGATGCTTCCGGTTCAACGTCGTTTGTCAGCACCGGTGCAAAACCGGTGCGCGACACGGCGCTGTTCTCCGTCGGCACCAGCCTGGTGAGCAGCGACAGCCTGAGCCTGTCAGTAGCCTACACCGGCGAAGCGGCGGGTAACTACGACAGCCACAGCGGTAACCTGCTGGTGCGCTGGCAGTTCTGATGTGTATCCCCTGCAGACGGGCAACCGCCCGCCTGCAGGGTTTTTCTGTTGTCAGAAACAGCGAGAGATCAGTGCGCTTTTTTGCCGTTGGTCTCTCCCGGTGTCTGCTATCGTACGTGTAACGATTGAAATTCTGCTTTTTCCGGAGCCAACAGCTGACCATGCATAACTCCCCACTGGAGAATCAACTCACCATTGAGGCCGCGCTGCAGCGCGCCTGGGCGCACTGGCATGCCGGTCAGGCACAGCAGGCGGAACAGCTGTGCCAGCGGGTGCTGCAGGCGATGCCGAACCAGCCGGATGCGTTGCAGCTGCTGGCGATTATGGCCAATGCTTATGGCAAACAGACGCAGGCCATCACACTGATGCGCCTCGCGGCCAGCCATCCGCAGGCTCCGGCGCTGTTTCACAGCAATCTGGCGGAAATGTGTCGCCAGCAGGGATTGCTGGAAGAGGCTGAGCAGGCGGGACGCCGCGCGGTGCTGATGGCGCCGCAACTAATGGATGCCTGGAACAATCTGGGGATTATCCTGCAGGAGAGTGGCAAGTATGCCGCCAGTCTGGCGTGTCTGGAGAAAGTGTTGCAGGCGCGTCCTGATAATCCGCAGTTGCATAATAATCTGGCGAATACCCTGCGCCTGCAGGGCGATGCCGTGCGGGCGTTACACCACTATCGGCAGGCGCTGGCGCTTAATCCCGGATACGTTGAAGTCTACAGTAATCAGGCTGCGCTGCTGTGTCAGCTGGGGCAACTGGATGACGCGGCGGCGCTCGCCAGTCAGGCGATCGCTATCGCACCGCAATTTGCCAGCGCGTATCAGAATCTGGCGGATATCGACATCGCGCGGCTGCGTTTTACGGAGGCGCATCGCTCTCTCGATGCTTTACTTGCGTTTGCCCCCGATCATCAGGGCGGCCTGCTGACACGCGCCCGGTTGTTGCTGTGTGAAGGTCGCGCGCATGAAGCGCTGGAGCTGGCGCGCAGAGTGGCGGAAAAGGTGCCGGATAACGCCAGCGTGCAGCAGGTACTCGACAGCGCCCTGCAGGCGGTGGCGCAGGATCAAAGCGCCGCAATGGAAAGCGTAGCCGCGCATGGCGCGGAAATACCGGATCACGCTCGTCTGCAGCAGGATGCGATCAGTCTGCTAAACGCCGGACGTTACGGCGAAATGGAAGCCATGCTGCAGCCGGTGCTGGCCAGTGGCGCCGGGCCGATGCCGCTGTGGCATCTGCTGGCGCGTGCGTTGCATGGGCAGGGCAAAATAGCCGAAGCAGGTAAGGTGATGGAGCTGATTGTCAGCTCCCGGCCGGGTGATATGCATGCCCGCTTCGAGTTGTCGGGATTACTGCTGGCGCAGGGGGAGTTTACCCGTGGCTGGCAGGAGTATCGCTTCCGCTACATGATGCAGCATACGGCGATGTTTAGTCGTCATATGCAGCAACCGCGCTGGGAAGGACAGCCACTAAGCGGTAAAACGCTGCTGATCCATGATGAGCAGGGCTTTGGCGACACCTTCCAGTTTCTGCGTCTGGTGCAGCGCGCACGGGAGCAGAGCGGCGCACGTATAATCCTTGAGGTAAACAAAGAGAGCGCCACGCTGGCGCGCAGCTGTGCGGGCTGGGATGAGATCATCGTTCGCGGTGAGATACCGCCCGCGTTTGATTATCACTGCGAGCTGATGAGCCTGCCGATGGCGCTGGGTTTACAGCTGGCCGATCTGCCTGGCGCAACCCCTTATCTTTCTGCCGATGCGCAACGCATTGCACACTGGCGGCAGCGGCTGGCGGATGTGCCGCGTCCGTGGGTGGGGCTGGTGTGGGCAGGGCGTCCGACGCACAACAACGACAAAAACCGTTCGATGACGCTGGCCGACCTGGCGCCGCTGGCGCAGCCGGGCATCAGCTTTATCGCGCTGCAGAAAGGTCCGGCGGCGTTACAGGCGCTGACGCCGCCAGCAGGGATGAGCCTGCTCAGCCTGAGTGATGAAATCAAAAGTTTTGACGATACCGCCGCTATTCTCAGTTTGATGGATGTGCTGATTTCCGTCGACTCTTCGCCGGTGCATCTGGCGGGGGCGCTGGGACGTCCGGCCTGGGTGATGCTGCCGTTCGTCGCAGAATGGCGCTGGATGCTGGCGCGCAGTGATACGCCATGGTATCCGTCGGTGACGCTATTCCGCCAGCAGCAGCCGGGTCAGTGGGAGAGTGTGATGCGCGATATGCACGCTAAGCTGACGGCTCTGGCACGGAGCCCGTCATGATAAAGCGTATCTCTGCATTGCTGATGTTCACGATGTTGCTGGCGGGCTGCGCCAGCGACGCGCGGCAGGATGCCGATCGGATGGCGCGCGCGGCAGGATTACAGCCGGAAACGGTGCGCACCACGCCATTCGAGCTGGCGGCCTGGGTGCGCATCACCCGCGCCGACCAGCCGCTGCATATCTATATCGAAGGTGATGGTCTGGCGTGGCGTGGCCGTTACCGCATCTCTGACGATCCCACGCCGCGTAAAGCGATTGGGCTGCGTCTGGCGATGGCCGATAGCGCGCCGAATGTGGTGTATCTCGCCCGGCCCTGCCAGTATATCCCGATGACCCGCAATCCTGTTTGCCAGTCAGACTACTGGACCGGCAAACGCTTTGCGCCGGAAGTGGTGGCGTCGATGAACCAGGCGGTCGAATACTATCATACCCGCACGCCAGGGCAGCCGATTGTGCTGGCCGGTTATTCCGGCGGCGCGGCGGTGGCGCTGCTGATTGCGGCGCGGCGTCATGACGTCGCGCAGCTGCGCACGGTGGCGGGTAATCTCGATCATAGGGCAGTTAACCGTCTGCATAATGTCACGCCGATGCCGGATTCTCTCAACCCGCGTGATGAGGTGGCACGGATCGCCACTATTGCGCAGCGCCATTTTAGCGGTGAAAAAGATAGTGTGGTGCCGCCGTTTATCGGTCGCGATTTTGCCGCCGCCGTGGGCAAATGCGCCAGCTGGCAGGTGGTGCCCGGGCTGGGACATGAAGGCGACTGGGCCGCCCAGTGGGCGCTGTTGTTACAGCAGGAGACTCGCTGTCAGCAGTAAGCCAGCATCTGGCTGATATTCATGTGTCGCGCAGGCGGTATTGCGCCTGCGCGTTGTTTCACAGACAGTATGAGAATCGAATAAAGAAACGCCAGAGCCAAAAAAGTATCAGAATGGCTGTCGTCGCGTTATGAAAAGTTGAATGCAGTCTGCTTTTTATCGCCATAAAAATAAAAGGAAAAATAAGCATGGCGGTAACAGGAGCGAATACATCCCGGGTGTCGTCATATACCAGTGCATGAAAGGCGATGCAAACATTTTTCCGTTCTCCTTCACCTGCTATATCTTCATGATCGAGTATGGAAAGCAAATGAATAACACCAGATGAGAAAAATAAATACCTCAGGGATGCTATTCTTTTCCAGTTAATCATCGGCCTAATTCCATAATGTTAATTATCGACTCTTTTTTGTTAATATACTTCTGCCATATTCTGTATAAGTTCGGGATGGCGAATCTTCCGGGAAATAAGCGAGACAATAAAATTCTGTTTAGCACGCTGCGTGCCACGATTATAGCGTGAGCCTGCAAGGATGATCTGCTCATCGGTTAAATTTCGCGTATCTGCATCAGGATAGTCGAACAGGATCAGGTCGTTAAGATGCTTTGCTGCAACACTGATATTAAATCCATCATTCAACAGGCAGCGGGAAAGCTGGAACTGTTGCTTTCTGGTGAGCTGCGAGGGATCGATACCGAGTGCTTCAGCTGCTGCTCTGAGTTGTATTGCCACTGAGCCAACTGATGTCGCATCAGACAGTTTATTATTACCAGAAAATATATCCATTAACTGACGAAGCTGTAATACACCATATCCTTTTAGCCTGTCCGGTTTTCCGCCAGCCTCTGCCACGGCAACACCAGCCAGCAGCAAAACTGGAATGTTATTATCGTGTGCCTTTCTGATAATTAACTCTCTGTGACAGACCAAAAATGCCGCTTTATATGCCCACAAATAATTCCTCCCGGTAAGATAATTTTGGTTGTTGGGAAGTAACTTGTAGCGTATAAGGTCGATTGCCGTGAAGTGTGGAAAACCAAGGTTGTCTACAGTGCAAAATATATTTCTCGTCATTATTTCCTTATGAATTAAATATCCTGAACAAACCATGTTCATAATATGGTTGTCGAATCAAGAATGTAATAAATAAGGTTAAATAGTGTGATTTATGGCAATGTTTGTAGGGGAATAAATGACAAGACACTGATTTTTACTTCCCTTTCTGCTTTCACTTAACTGCAACAATCTCACGCTATCGTCAGGCAACTAACACTTTGGTGAGTTGCCCCGGCGTTATGTCTGCAATCGAAATTAAACACCTGTCGAAATCTTTTGGACCGCAACGCGTGTTGCAGGATGTCACGCTGCATATCCAGCATGGAGAATTTGTCGCGGTGCTTGGCCCGTCGGGCTGCGGCAAGACCACACTGCTGCGCACGCTGGCCGGTTTTGAAACCATTGATGACGGCACGATTACCGTCGGTGACCGTCTCTACTCTTCCGCTTCCAGCCATTTACCTCCCGAAAAACGTCAGCTGGGCATCGTTTTCCAGAGCTACGCACTGTGGCCGCATATGAGCGTGGCGGAAAACATCGCTTACAGTCTGAAGGTGAACGGTGTCGCGGCAGCGGAGCGTCAGCAGCGTACCCACAGCGCGCTGGAACTGGTGGGACTGAGCGGCTACGGCGAGCGCAATCCGGCAGATCTCTCCGGCGGTCAGCGGCAGCGCGTGGCGCTGGCGCGTTGCCTGGTTGCGCGCCCGGAAGTGGTGCTGCTCGATGAGCCGTTAGCCAACCTTGATGTGCATCTGCGTGCGGCAATGGAAGAGGAGTTCGCCCGTTTCCATCGTCACTCCGGCGCAACCCTGCTGTATATCACCCATGACCAGCACGAAGCGATGGCGATTGCCGATCGCGTGGTGGTGATGGATGCCGGACGGGTGATGCAGTTCGCCACGCCGCAAACCTTATACCGTGAACCGGCCAACGAGATGGTGGCGCGTTTTATTGATGATGGCCGGGTAATCGCGGTCAGCGATGTTGAGCCGGATCATCAGGGCCACGCCTGGGTCACCCTGCTGGGTGTTCGCCTGCGTCTGCGTGCCCGTCACGATCAGCCGGTCACACCGCAGGCGAAAGTCTGCCTGCACGCCGCCGATCTGCGACTGGCGCGCGACGATGAGCCGGGCTTTGCGGTGCGTATTCAGCGCCTGATTTATTGCGGTGGCTACAGCCAACTGGACACAGAGCCAGAAGCGGGCGGCGGCCGTTTAACCCTGCACCTGACCGATGCGCAACAGCTGCGCTGCGGCGATCGGCTGATGCTGACCGCCGATGATGGTTGGGTGATCCCAACAGCAAATTAATTGAATTACTTAAGGATACCTGTTTCATGTACAAATTCCGCACCAGCCTGAAAGCCCTGATGATTTTAACCGGCTCCCTGATGTCTTCCTCGATTTTTGCCGCTGATGGCAAACTGGTGGTCTACACCTCGCAGGCACCGGAAATTGCCCAGCAGACGATTGATGCGTTCAAGGCAGCAAACCCGGGAATTGAAGTAGAGTGGACGCGCAACGGCACTACCCAATTAATGAATGTGCTGCGTACTGAAATGATGAGCGGCCAGGTAAAAGCCGATGTGCTGCTGGTGGCGGATGCCATTAACCTCGGCGCGCTGAAAGAGCAGGGCAAGCTGATGCCGTATGCCGATGCGCCAGTCAGCAATATTAGCGCGAATTTTTACGACAAAGACAAAACCTGGTTTGGCACCAAAATTATCGCCACGGTGATTGGCTACAACACCAAAAATGCCCAGCCGGTCGACAGCTGGCTGGCGCTGACCGACGCCAGCAATAAAGGCCAGGTGGCGGTACCAAGCCCGCTCTATTCCGGCGCCGCGCTGTATCATCTGCATACCGCCATCAATACCCCTGATATCGGCTGGAACTTCTATCAGAAACTGGCGGCTAACGGTGTGACGCCGGAAGGCGGCAATGGCCCGGCGCTGAAAGCCGTCGCCAGCGGGATGGCGAAGTATGGCGTAATCACCGACGCCGATATTATTCGCGCCAAAAAGCAGGGGTCGCCAATTGATCTGGTGTATCCGAAAGAGGGCGCTTCGTTTGTTACCGAGCCGGTCGCCATCCTTTCCGGCGCGCATAACGTTCCGGCGGCGAAAGCATTTGTCGATTTCCTGCTGTCGGAAAAAGGTCAGCAGCTGGTGGCAGAGCAGGGTAACCGTCCAATTGATAAACGTGTCGCCGCGCCGGAAGGGTTTGCGCCGATTGACAGCATTAAGCTGTTAACGCTGGATGCGGATAAAGCGGTGAAGGAAGACAAACAGGTGCGTGAGACGTTTACTGAGACCTTCGGTGGATAACGCGGATGAGTTTAGCGCAGGAGTATCCGCGTCGTCCCGCTGTGCGTTCGCTGAACGGGCTGCGCAGTGAGACCTGCATACTGTGGCTGCTGGCGCTGCTGATTGGTCTGTTGTCGATTGCGCCACTCACCCGCCTGATCTGGGCGGCGATTGCGCCGCAGGGCGTGCCGGATATGGCGCGTATCGGCCAGCTGCTCAGCAGCACTAAAGTGCTGCGGGCGACCGGTAATACGCTGAGCATCGCGCTGGCGGCCACCGCGATGGCGGTGGTGCTTGGGACGCTGGCGGCCTGGCTGGTGGCGCTGACCAATATGCGGGCGAAGCGTGCATGGGTGTTCGCCTTTATTCTGCCGCTGATGATTCCGCCGCAGGTTACCGCGCTGGCCTGGGTGCAGGCGCTGTCGCCATCGAGCTGGATTGTGACGTTGCTGAACAGTGTCGGTCTGACGCTGGCCAGCGAGGGTAAACAGCCGCTCTACTCGGCGTGGGGCATTATCCTGCTGCTGGGACTGCATAATGCGCCGCTGGTGTTTCTCTCGGTGCGCGCGGGTCTGCGGCGTCTGCCTGCCGATCTGGTGGAAGCCGCGCGTATCACCGGTGCGTCGCCGCTGCGGGTGATGAGGACGGTGATCCTGCCGCTGGCGCGTCCGGCGATTTTCGCTGGCGCCGCGCTGTCGTTTGTCGCCGCGGCGGGCAATTTCGGCATTCAGGCGATGCTCGGCATTCCCGGTCGCGTGCCGACACTGATTACCCTGATTTACCAGCAACTGAATAATAATGGCGCGGAAGCCCTGCCGGATCTGGCGCTGCTGTCGTTACTGATTGCGGTGATGACTGTGGGCGGGATGGTGATTAGCCGGGTACTGGGCGGGCGACGCGATGTGCGCGTGACCGGTACGCCACGCCAGCTGCAGCAACCGCTGGGGCACTGGCGTCTGCCGGTGGAGCTGCTGGTGTGGGTGGCGATTATTCTTACGCTGGTGCTGCCGCTGTCGGCGCTGGTGACCACTTCACTGACCAGTGGATTCGGTCAGGCGCTGAACTGGAGCACCCTGACATGGGCGAACTACCGGAATGCGCTGTTTGATTTCCCGGCGGTGCGCAACGCCTTTATCACCAGCCTGGGGCTGACGCTGCTGGCGGTGATCATCCTGACGGTGATGGCGCTGTTTATGGCGTTCTTCCTTACCTGGCAACGCACGCGGCTGGCGCGGGCGCTGGAGCTGTCGAGCGAACTGGCGTATGCGCTGCCCGGTATTGTAATTGGCATCGCCGCGATTCTGTTTTTCCTTAAGCCGCTGCCGCTGGTAAATATCAGCCTGTATGGCACGGTGTGGATTATTCTCGCTGCCTATTTGGCGAATTTCCTCGCGCTGGTGCTGCGGCCGACGCTGGCGGGCTTTGCCCAGATTGAGCGATCGCTGGATGAAGCCGCGCAGCTGGCGGGCGCCGGATTCCTGCGCCGTATGCGCGATATTCTGCTGCCGCTGGCCGCGCCGTCGGCGATGGCGGGGGCGATTCTGGTATTCCTCACCGCGCTGAATGAAATTCAGGTGTCGATTCTGCTGGTGACCGCCAACAGCCAGACGCTGGGCCCCATGATTGTGGCGCTGGACGAAGGCGGCTCTTCAACGCTGGCGGCGGCGGTGGGTTGTCTGATGATTGTCGTGGTGCTGCTGTTTATGCTGCTGGCGTCGCGTGTGGCGAAACGGCTGCCGGAAGGGGTGCTACCATGGCAAGTCTGACGGTGATCAGCGGCGTGGGCGACAAGCTGCCTGCGGCATTTCTGGTGGAGCTGCACGGCTTTCGTCTGCTTTTTGATTTGGGTGAAGGGCCACAGGCGGGCATCCGGCCCGATATCAGCGGGCTGGGTAAGATTGATGCTATCTGTCTGTCTCATTCCCATGACGATCATACTGGCGCGCTCGATTACCGCGCGCAGTTAGGTAATCCGCCGGTGTTTGCCACGGCGCAGACCTGGCAGCAACTGCCGGAGACAATGATTGCAGCGGGTGACCGTCAGTTGTTACCGCTGAAAGGCCATGCGGCGGTGGGGCCAGTTGCGTTGCTGTGCGGGCGCAGCGGTCATGCGCCGGGGTCGGTCTGGTTCCATCTGCCGGACAGCGGCGGTCTGACCTATATGGGCGACTGGAGCCGCGAATCGCGTTTGCTGCCTTTCGATCTGCCGCCCGCAGCTAATTTATTGATTACTGACGCATCGTATGGCGATCGTGCTGAGCCGCTGGCACAGCAGATCCGCCGTATTGCCGATGCGGCGCGTGATGGTGCGGTACTGCCGGTGCCCGCCAATGGTCGCGGACCGGAAATGGCGCTGCAGTTGATGGATTATGGCCTGAAGGTGTTGCTGTGCCCGGCGATACGCCAGGAGGTGGCGCGTCTGCTGACGGAACCGGCCGCGATCGATTCAACGCTGCAGTTGCGTTTACTGGCGTTGTTGTACTACCAGCCGCAGCAACCGGATTACACGCAGGGACAGGTGATTGTCGCTACCGATGCGGTGGCGGATGACGGGCTGGCGGCGCAGCTAAGTCAGCGGCGCGATTTTCGTTTTATTTTCAGCAGCCATGTGGCATCAGGGACGCGCGCGCGGCAGATGCTCGATGCAGAGCAGGCGATCTGGCTGCCGTGGAATGTTCACCCGGTGCTGGACGATCAGTTGATGTTGATCCGCGCTACCCGCGCCCGCGAAGTGGTAGCGGCTTTTGTGCCGGAAAGGCAAACCCGTCAGCTGTCGTCGCTGTCGCCTGCGCGCCTGAACTGGCACCGCAGCATTACGTTTTAGGCAGCAGGTGCAGACCTGTGCCAGCCGGATTTAGCCACGTGTTAAAGATGAAACGCATCCCTGCCAGCCTTTGAGCGCAAGGCTTCTTTCGCTGGCGGAGATGCTGTCGGCGGAATTATTCAGCTAAGCACGACGTGATTACAGATGATCACGGCCGTGCAGCTCATCCCAGTTAAATGCCGGACCGACGGAAATCACGCCATACGGGTTAATGGTTTTATGGCTGCGGTAGTAGTGATGGCGGATATGCGCCAGATCGACCGTTTCCGCGATGCCCGGCATCTGATAAATCTCACGCAGGAAGCCGCTCAGGTTGCGGTAGTCGCTAATGCGGTGTTTGTCGCATTTGAAGTGGGTGACATATACCGGGTCAAAACGCACCAGCGTGGTCCACAGCCGCAGGTCAGCTTCGGTCAGCTGGTTGCCGGTCAGATAACGGTGTTGCCCCAGTATCTGCTCAAGGCGGTCCAGAGAGCTGAACAGCGCGGTAACTGCTTCGCTGTAAGCTTCCTGTGAGGTGGCGAAGCCGCTTTTGTACACGCCGTTATTTACAGTGTCATAAACCCAGCTGTTTACTTCATCGATCTGCGCACGCAGTTTGACAGGGTAGTAGTCGCCCGCGCGTGCGCCGACGCCATCAAACGCTGAGTTGAACATGCGGATGATGTCGGCAGACTCGTTGCTGACGATGGTGTGTTGCTGTTTGTCCCACAGCACCGGCACGGTCACGCGGCCGGTATAGTTTTTATCAGCATGCAGGTAGAGCTGATAAAGAAATTCGTTCTGGTGCAGGCTGTCGCCGGTGGCAGCCGGGAAGTCGTCGTCAAAGGTCCAGCCGTTTTCCAGCATCAGAGGATGCACGACGGAAACCGGGATAAACTCCTCCAGCCCTTTTAGTTTGCGCATCAGCAGGGTGCGGTGCGCCCATGGGCAGGCGAGGGAGACGTACAGGTGGTAGCGGTCGCGTTCGGCACGAAAACCGCCGACGCCAGTCGGGCCAGCTTCACCGTCGGCGGTGACCCAGTTGCGGTAGGCGGATTCTGAGCGCTTAAAACGTCCGCCGGTGGATTTGGTGTCATACCAGTTGTCGTGCCATACACCGTCGATCAGCAGTCCCATAATTCCTCCAGAAAAAAGAAAGCGAGGATGGTGTCATCCTCGCTTCAGTATAGTCGTTAGCAACTTACCATTTTTTGTTGATGATGCGGTCGATGCTGAATGCACCCGGGCCGCTTACTGCCAGCGCCAGGAAACCACCGGCGATGCTGAAGTTTTTCATGAACATCAGCTGGTTAGCGCCTTCAGCAAAGTTGCTGTGGAAGATCAGCGCGGTCAGGATGGTGAAACCAGCAGTGAACAGCGCGGTGGTGCGGGTCAGGAAACCGAACAGAATCGCCAGGCCGCCGCCGAACTCCAGCAGGATGGTCAGTGGCAGGAAGAAGCCCGGGACGCCCATGGCTTCCATGTATTGCTGTGTACCTGCGTAACCGCTGATTTTGCCCCAGCCCGCTACGATAAACAGGATTGGCATCAGGATGCGTGCAACCAGCAGGCCAGTATCTTCTAATTTTTTCATCATCATCTCCAACAGCTCTTTTTATTGTTGGCGGACCAGGTCAGCCGGTTAAGTAACAAGGCTCACGGCGCTATTGGGCGGGTGTCCTTTCGTTGGAAGAGATAATAGTCGTGAAAAGAAAGGGTTGTAAGCGAGATATACTGTCGATGTTTTTCAATAAATCTGAATGTAGGGTATCGTCTGGTTGATCGAGACTATCGGGGCGGCCACGGCGCGGTCCTGCGCGGGCAAGCCGCTGCGGAGCCATCGCCGTGTTTCCCCTGATAGTGGGCTTAAGTGTGGTCTATGGAAAGTGTCTGCTTGTGCAGCTATTAGCGTTGCGGCAGATTTTTGCGAATCAGTCGCCAGGTACTCCAGATACCAAAACCGCGGCGCAGCCAGCTAACCAGGAAGCCGGAGCGGCGTTTACTTTTAGTCGTCCAGATCGCCAGCGCGCTACTGCCCAGCAGCAACCAGCGGCGTGCGCTGACCACCGCCAGCCAGCCGCGATCGTAACGGGCGGTGCCTTCCAGCCAGTCACGGCGCGCCGCGCTGAGATCGAGCCGCTGCTGCTGGATAATCCGCAGCAGTTCGGCTTTACGTTGCTGGCGTTCGCGAGCACTCATCGCGGTTCATCCTCCAGCAAACGGTGATCGGTTTCCAGCTCTTTACGGGTAGCGCGCAGTAAGGTCGACTGACGTGATTTGCGCAGCGTCCACAGGCCGCAGAACAGGGCGAGAAGAAACAGTACCGCCGTAGTGATGGCAATCGCCATCAGGCGATACTGCGCGTCTACCGCCCAGATGATCAGTACCATCAGGCTCATCAGGCCGAAAGCAGTAAACAGCATGGTCAGGCCGACCATCATCAGCAGCTGGATGAGGTTAGCTTTCTCCTCTTCCAGCTCGACGACGGCCAGCCGCACGCGGGTTTCAACCATGCCGGCCAGCGTGGTCAGCACGCGCTGACCCGCGTCAATAATGCCTTTGCCGGGGCCGTGGCTCTGTTGTGAATCCGCCATTATTAACGACGCGCCAGCAGGACGCCCAGCACGATGCCGACTGCTGCGCCAATGCCGACACCGTGCCATGGGTTTTCACGTACATATTCATCCGCACGCGTGGCGGCTTCGCGGGTGGTTTGCGCCAGGCGCTCACCGGATTCGCCAAGACGCTGACGGGATTGATCCAGCGTCGCACGCGCTTTGCTGCGCAGTTTATCCAGCTCGGCTTTTGATTTGTCGGCCGAGGAGCTGAGCACCTCTTCCAGCGTGTCAGACAGGTTTTTCAGTTCCGCGCGCAGATGTTCTGAGGTGGTATCTTTTGACATGAAACACTCCTTATTAATTTATTACGCTGATTAGTATGGTGCGGCTTTCACTTTACTTAATTCGTCACGCGCTTCCGCCAGCTTTTTCTCGCGTTTGGCAATCTTGTCGCGATCGCCTTTGGCGCGAGCTTCCTGCAGATCACGCTCGCGTTCGGCGATTTCTGCTTCATGCTGTTTGATCTTGCTCTGATGGGCGCTTTTCAGTTTCTCATCGGTGCAACCGGCGCGTGCTTCGGTCAGCGCGCGCTCCAGTCCGTTGACCCGACGCTGGTTATCATGTTTCTTCGCCAGTTCGATTTCATGCTGGATTGCCCGCTCTTTTTCCAGACACAGCGGTTCCGCCGCCATGGCGCCTGCGGAGATAGAGGCGAGGATTGCACAGAGAATATAGCGGCCTTTCATTGGAGGTTTACCTTCCTTGCGAAAACAGTGTTATCTGAAAAGGATAGTCAGAAATGGGAGAAAGCTCAAAGTGATGGCGCGTAAGCCGGAATGTTCCTGGCCGCCGGCAGGGGATACCGGCAGCAATGGCTGGTACTAACCTACCGACTGCGGATCGAAACCGATGCGGCTAAACCAGTTGTTATTGGCGGAGGTGTCCATCTGGGCAATCTCATAGCCCCAGGGCAGCATTTCGCGTAACGCTTTTTGCGCCGCAGCGCTCTGCTCCTGCGAGTCCAGCTTGATCACCAGTGTGTCGTGATCGGGCGTAATGCTTTTGACGCGGATGCCTTGTGCGTTGAGATGTTGCCAGACATAAAAGCCATCCGGTAGCGTGACGCCCTGGCGTGAGGAGCGGATTTGCAGGGCCGATTCCTGACGCCAGATGGTCGGCATCAGGCTGGCGGCCAGCAGGATAAAGGTGGCGAACATCAGCCACGGCAGCAGTCGCCGCTGCGCCAGCCATTTCATTGAGATTCGCATTATAAACTTCCTTTCTCATTGCCTGCGCTGCGCTTTTTGCGCCACAGCACATACAGTGAGCCAAACAGGCCGAACACCAGCAGCACCAGTGGCAGCAGCATCAGGCAGAACATCAGCTGATCTTCATATTTGCGGAAAATTGGCGTTTTGCCGAGGGCAAAGCCCATCACTGTCAGAATCAGCACCCACAGCAGTGCGCTCATCCAGTTAAAGAACTGGAAACGAGCGTTGTTCAGGCCGGACAATCCGGCGATGGTAGGCAGCAGGGTGCGGACAAAGGCGATGAAGCGGCCAATTAACAGCGCAGATAAGCCGTGGCGGTGAAACAGGCTGTACGCCCGCTGGTGGTACTGGGCGGGCAGGTGCGACAGCCATTTTTGTACCGTCACCGTGTTACCGAGCCACTTGCCCTGTATGTAGCTGACCCAGCACCCCAGGCTGGCGGCGGTGGTCAGGATGAAGACGGTGAGTGGGAAGTTCATGGTGCCTTTGGCGATCAGTACGCCTACCAGGATCAGCAGGCTGTCTCCGGGCAGGAACGCCGCGGGCAGCAATCCGTTTTCCAGAAACAGGATCATAAAGAGTATGCCGTAGATGGCCCATACCAGCGTCGGGTCAGCAAGTGTTTCAAAATCCTGTTGCCACAATGCATGTAACAACGCTTTCAAAATATCCATTCACAGTTCCTGAACATCATTGTTAAACACGCTTGTCAGCCACAAGCCGGGCATTAATTTTGTTCGTTATGGTTGCCACAACTTGTTGCCGTGCCGGGGTTAAGCCGGACTACGTGTATAAAAACGGCATTAAATTTTCACCCCGTCGCAAAGGGTAAGAAAAGGAGATTAACTGTAACAAAATCCCTCAGTCGGAGACAGGAGAAAGTAAGCGTAAAAAGGGTGTTTTACCGTTCAATAGCTTTTGCTGAAAGGAGCTTTACACAGGCTGACATTATTGCCCGTTTACTTAATTTGCCAGCCATGGAAGAAAAAGAGGAGGTTGTTACGATTTTGTCGTCTTTTCCAGTGTGATAACCGGGTTTTCGGCGAACATGTAGCGATCGACATTAAATTCGAAATCGTCGCTGGTGGCGCGGAACAGCATTTGACGGGTGTTTTCCAGGTGCTGCCACATCGCCAGCTTGCTGGCGGCCGGATCTTTACGCATCAGCGCTTTCAGAATGCGGTCGTGATCGTCACACCAGCTCTCGATGGATTTATCATCGATATGCTCATGCAGTTTCAGCCAGTAAGGGTTATACAGGCGGTGCAGCCACATTTTTTCCACAATCGCGGCAAGGGCGCTGTTCTGGGTGGCCTGGGCGATTTGTACGTGGAATTTCATATCCCATTCCGAGTCGCGAAAACGGTCTTCCTGCCGCGCCTGTTCCTGGATTGCCATCAGCTGGACGATATCCTGGCGTGTGACCTGGGTGGCGGCGAACTCCGCAACATTGCTTTCAATCAGCTGGCGCGCCTGCAGCAGTTCAAAAGGGCCAAAATTAGCGAACTCAAGCTGGCTTTCGGCGCTAACGCCTTTTTTCTGCTGGTTACTGATGACGTGGATGCCGGAGCCTTTGCGCACTTCAACGTAGCCTTCCACTTCCAGCATGATGATGGCTTCGCGCACCACTGTGCGGCTGACGCCCATCTCTTCGGCGATAAAGCGTTCTGCGGGCAATTTGTCGCCGATCGGATAATCACCGGCTTCAAGGCGACGTTTAAGTTCACCCGCCAGCTGCTGGTAGAGACGGCGTGATTCGCTCAGTTCCATGATCGAGTCTCCGGAATGTAAATACGACAAGAGTTGAGTTGTTATACCAGTTTCCTGGCGGGTTTTATAGCGGGGTTGGTGAATGCTTTCGGTTTCAAATTAGGGGAACCGCAAGACGGGTATGAAAAGTTTGTTGTGACACCGAGTCTGAGTAAGCAACTCGCTTTTAGTTTTGTGCCTGCGCAGGGAACACGGTCAGCTGCGGAAAGTCGCTTTTCGCCATCCGTGGCCGCTCGGCCCGCACCGTCCATGGCGCGGGACGCTTTCCTCCGCTGACCGTGTTCCCTGCGCCCTGAGCTTGTGAGTTGCTTTATGAGGTTTGGTGCTCTGTGCTTTGAGTTGCGGGCAGGTTGGTGCTGCCCGGTGTTATCGGCAGTGGCTGGCCGAATCCTTTCGGCCGGCGGCGAGTCAGATTTTTGGCGCCGCGCTCATTGGCGGTAAATCGTGGTGCTCGCTTTGCAGTTCTGAGATCGGTTTATTTTTCAGCAATGTCCAGATAGCAACTGCACCCAGCAGGTCAAATACCGCCAGTGCCGCAAACAGAGGACTGAAGCCAAGGGTGTCCGCCAGCGCACCCACGACCAGGGCAAACATGGTGCTGGCGGTCCACGCCGCCATGCCGGTGAGACCGTTAGCCGTGGCGACTTCGTTGCGGCCAAACACATCGGAAGAGAGGGTAATCAGCGCGCCGGAGAGGGACTGGTGGGCAAAGCCGCCCACACACAGCAGCGCAATCGCCACATACGGGCTGGTGAACAGGCCGATAGTGCCCGGCGCAATCATCAGCACAGCCCCCATGGTGACCACTAATTTACGCGATACGATCAGATTGACGCCGAAGACGCGCTGGAAAAAGGGTGGCAGATAACCGCCGACCACGCAGCCGAGGTCGGCAAACAGCATCGGCATCCACGCGAACATGGCGATCTCTTTCAGGTTAAAGCCGTAGACCTTGAACATAAACAGCGGGATCCAGGCGTTGAAGGTGCCCCATGCCGGTTCCGCCAGAAAGCGCGGCAGTGCGATGCCCCAGAACTGGCGGTTGCGCACGATCTGCCATGCTGACATTTTCTCGCGGTTATTGGTCTGGTGCTGGGCTTCCTGGCCGGAAAGAATGTAGTCGCGTTCCGTTGCGCTGAGTTTTTTTTGGTCTTTCGGATGTTTGTAAAACACCAGCCAGCACAGCGCCCAGATCATGCTCAGCACGCCGGTAATGATAAACGCCATTTCCCAGCTATGAGCGACGATCGCCCAGACCACCAGGGGCGGAGCCAGCATGGCGCCAATCGAGGAGCCGACATTGAAGTAACCCACGGCAATCGAGCGCTCTTTCGCCGGAAACCATTCACTGCTGGCTTTCAGACCGGCGGGGATCATTGCCGCTTCAGCCGCGCCGACCGCACCACGGGCAATCGCCAGTCCACCCCAGCTGCCCGCCATGGCCGTGGCGGCGCAGAACAAAGCCCACAGGATGGCGAACATCGCATAACCGATTTTAGTGCCAAGGATATCCAGAATATAACCGGCCACCGGTTGCATAATGGTATAACAGGCTGAATAGGCCGCCACGATATACGAATATTGCTGGGTGGTGATATGCAGTTCGGTTTCCAGCGTCGGCGCCGCGACTGCAATGGCATTGCGGGTTAAATACCCGAGTATGGTGCCGACGGTGACCAGCCCGATCATGTACCATCGTAACCCTTTAATTTTACGCATTTAATACCTCTTCCAGTCTCTGTTTCATGCACTGCGGCATGTGTTGTTATCTGGAGCGGGACGGCTTACCGCGGGCCTGATGCCCGCAATACCCGCATACGCACAGCACAGCTGCACGTGGTTGTTTTCTGAGCCTTGCCTGTTCCAAAAAGAGAAATCCCTTCTCTGACGACAGCGGCGCAACGATAACTTGTCATACAGATTTAAAAGTTGAGAGCCATCACAAAAGCCACTTTTATAGTGTGGGATACTCAATGCCGTTGTTTCATCAGGCGCTTAGCCGCCTGCAGGCGTGAAAAGGTGAGAAGTCAGGCGGCAGAGATGCTGCAGACGTGATCGGAATCGCAAAATAATCGCTGCGCGATGTGAAATTGGTATGATAACTTTTCTGGCATTCAGGCCGTGCAGCTCAACATCGAATAAGAGGAAGCTGGTATGTCTCATTTTATGAGCGAAGATTTTTTACTGGATACGGAGTTTGCCCGGCGGTTATTTCATGACTACGCTGCCCATCAGCCGATTTTTGATTATCACTGCCATTTACCGCCGCAGCAGATCGCTGAAAACACGCGTTTCACCAATCTGTATGACATCTGGCTAAAGGGCGATCACTATAAGTGGCGGGCAATGCGTGCCAACGGCGTGCCGGAAGCGCTGTGTACCGGGGACGCCAGCGACCGTGAAAAGTTTGACGCCTGGGCGCGCACCGTGCCGCATACCATTGGTAATCCGCTGTACCACTGGACGCACCTGGAACTGCGTCGCCCATTTGGTATCACCAACGTGCTGCTGTCAGAGAAAACCGCCGATCAGATCTGGGATCGTTGTAACGCGCTGCTGGCGCAGGATAACTTCAGCGCGCGCGGCATCATGACGCAGATGAAGGTAAAAATGGTCGGCACCACCGACGATCCGATTGACGACCTGCGCCACCATGCGGCGCTGGCGCGGGATAGCAGCTTCACGACCAAAGTGCTGCCCTCCTGGCGGCCGGATAAAGCCTTCAATATCGAAGCGGACGGCTTTGTCGATTACCTGCAAAAACTGGCGGCCAGCGCGGATGTGGCGATCCAGCGTTTCGACGATCTGCGTCGCGCGCTGAGCAAACGACTGGACCATTTCGCCGCCCACGGCTGTAAAGTGTCTGACCATGCGCTGGATGTGGTGCTGTTCGCCGAGGCCGATGATGCCACGCTGGATGCCATTCTGGCACGTCGCCTGCAGGGGACGGTTCCGCAGGAGCAGGATATTGCCCGCTTTAAAACTGCGGTGCTGGTGTGGCTCGGCGCGGAATATGCCCGCCGTGGCTGGGTGCAGCAGTATCACATTGGCGCGCTGCGCAATAACAACCGCCGTCAGCTGGCGCTGCTGGGGCCGGATGTCGGCTTTGACTCGATTAATGACCGTCCGCTGGCGGAACCGCTGGCGCGTCTGCTGGATGCGCAAAACCGCAATAACGCGCTGCCCAAAACTATTCTCTACTGCCTGAACCCGCGTGATAACGAAGTGCTGGCGACCATGGCGGGCAACTTCCAGGGCGAAGGGCAACCCGGCAAGATGCAGTTTGGCTCTGCGTGGTGGTTCAACGATCAGCTCGATGGCATGCAGCGTCAGATGATCCAGCTGGCGAACATGGGCTTACTGAGCCGCTTTGTCGGCATGCTGACCGACAGCCGCAGCTTCCTGTCCTATACCCGTCACGAATATTTCCGCCGTCTGCTGTGTCAGATGATTGGCCGCTGGGTGGCAAATGGCGAAGCCCCCGCCGATCTCGCGCTGCTCGGCACGATGGTGGAAAACATCTGCTTTAACAATGCGCGTGACTACTTCGCCATCGAACTTTAACAGGGAGCCGTTATGCAACAGTTAAACCGCCGCGAGTTTGCTGACCGGCAACATCCGGATCGCATTATTCAGTTTGGCGAAGGCAACTTTCTGCGCGCTTTTGTCGACTGGCAGATCGATCTGCTGAATGAGCACACCGATCTCGACGCCGGGATCGTGGTGGTGCGTCCGCTGAACAGCACCACCACCGCCAGCCTGAACGATCAGGATGGTCTGTATACCGCGCTGATCCGCGGTCTGAATGAGAAAGGAGAGGTGGTCAGTGAACCGCGACTGATCCGTTCGGTGAACCGTGAGATCCACTGCTGGCGTCAGTTTGATGACTACCTGGCGCTGGCGCACGACGCGAATATCCGCCTGGTGTTCTCTAATACCACGGAAGCGGGCATCGCCTGGGAAGAGACGGATCGGCTGGACGATCGGCCTGCCAGCAGCTTTCCCGGCAAGCTGACGCAGCTGCTGTATGAACGTTTTCGCCACTTCCGCGGGGCAGCGGACAAAGGCTGGATCCTGCTGCCGTGTGAGCTGATCGACTACAACGGCGAGGCGCTGAAAGCGCTGGTGCTGCGCTATGCGCAACACTGGCAACTGCCACAGGCGTTCAGCCAGTGGATCGAGCTGCACAATACTTTTTGTTCGACGCTGGTGGACCGCATTGTCACCGGCTATCCACGCGATGAAGTGGCGCAACTGTGGCAGCAGCTTGGTTATCGCGATGACTATCTGGATACGGCGGAAGTCTACTACCAGTTTGTTATTGAAGGTCCGCGCTGGCTGCGTGAGGAGCTGCGCCTGCATCGTTATCCGCTGAATATCCGTCTGGTTGACGATATCAGGCCGTATAAAGAGCAGAAAGTGGCGATCCTGAATGGCGCACACACTGCGCTGGTAACGGTGGCGTATCTCGCCGGACTGGATACCGTTGGTGAGGCGATGAGCGATCCGCAGATCGCCACTTTCGTCGAAGGGGCGTTGCGCGATGAGATTATTCCGGTGCTGGATCTGCCCGCCACGGAACTGCGCGCATTCGCCGACGCGGTGCTGGGACGTTTCCGCAATCCGTTTATTCGCCATCAGCTGCTGTCGATTGCCCTTAACAGCATGACCAAATTCCGCACCCGTATTCTGCCGCAGCTGCTGGCCAGTCAGCGGCAGCAGGGCGGCTGGCCGCGCCGACTGACCTTTGCGCTGGCGGCGCTGCTGGTATTTTACCGTGGGCAGCGCCATGGCGAGTGCTATTCACTGCAGGATGACGAGCAGTGGCTGGCGCGCTTTGCCATGCTGTGGCCGCAACTGGAACGTGGTGATATCACCCCGCAGCATCTGGTGGAAACGGTGCTGGCGGATAAAGATCACTGGCAGCAGGATCTGACGCGATTGCCGGGGCTGGTGGCGGTGGTGACGGAACAGCTGCAGGCGATCGTCGATCGCGGCGTGCGCGCCGCGCTGCAACAACTGGGGTAACGTGCTATGCAACGTATTATTAAAATCCATCCGCGCGATAACGTCGCCGTGGCGCTCAGCGATGTTGCTGAAAAGGAGACGCTGCAGCTGGACGAGCTGTCCATCACCCTGCGTCAGCCTGTGGCGCGCGGACATAAATTCGCCCTGCATGATATCGCTGTCGGTGCGCTGGTGACCAAATATGGCCTGCCGATTGGTCACGCCACCCAGCCGATCGCGGCCGGGGAGGTGATCCATTCGCACAATGCGCGCACCAATCTCAGCGATCTCGATGAGTATCAGTATCAGCCGGACTTCCCGATGCTGCCGCCACAGGCGGCGGATCGTGAGGTGCAGATCTACCGCCGCGCCAGCGGCGAAGTGGGCATTCGCAATGAACTGTGGATCCTGCCGACCGTGGGCTGCGTCAATGGTATCGCCCGTCAGATCCAGAGCCGTTTTCTGCGTGAAACAGAGAATGCCGCCGATATTGATGGCGTGCATCTGTTCAGCCATCCGTTTGGCTGTTCGCAGCTGGGCGAGGATCACGAAAATACCCGCACCATGCTGCAGAATATGGTGCGCCACCCAAATGCGGGGGCGGTGCTGGTGATTGGTCTCGGCTGTGAGAACAATCAGGTGGATGTGTTTCGCGAGACGCTCGGTGATTACCAGAGCGATCGCGTCACTTTTATGATCTGCCAGCAGCAGGATGATGAAGTTGAGGCAGGCGTTGAGCGGCTGCATCAGCTGTATCAGGTAATGCGTGGCGATCGGCGTGAAGCGGGCAAACTCAGTGAGCTGAAATTTGGTCTGGAGTGTGGCGGCTCGGATGGCTTGTCCGGCATTACCGCTAATCCGCTGCTGGGCTGTTTCTCCGACCAGATGATCGCCAACGGCGGTACCACGGTGCTGACAGAAGTACCGGAGATGTTTGGCGCTGAGCGCATTCTGATGAGCCGCTGCCGCGACGAGGCGACCTTCACTAAAACGGTCAGTATGATCAACGACTTCAAGCAGTATTTTATTGCCCATCAGCAGCCGATTTATGAAAACCCGTCGCCGGGCAATAAGGCGGGCGGCATTACCACGCTGGAGGAGAAGTCGCTGGGCTGTACGCAGAAGGCCGGGCAGAGCCAGGTGGTGGATGTGCTGAAGTATGGTGAACGGCTGAAGATCCACGGACTTAACTTACTGAGTGCCCCGGGTAATGATGCGGTGGCAACCAGCGCGCTGGCGGGGGCGGGCTGTCATATGGTGCTGTTCAGCACCGGGCGCGGTACGCCGTATGGTGGCTTTGTACCGACGGTAAAAATCGCCACCAACAGCGAAATCGCCAACAAGAAACCACACTGGATCGACTTTGATGCTGGTCAGCTGATTCACGGAGTCACTATGACAGCGTTGCTGCATGACTTTGTCGACGAGATTGTGGCGATTGCCAACGGTAAGCTCACCAACAATGAGCGCAATGACTTCCGTGAGCTGGCGTTGTTTAAGAGTGGGGTAACGCTGTAGATGCCCATTTATGGGCAGAGCACGCTGCCTTAAACCCTATCCCCCATAAATGGGAAAGCGCTGAAGTGTCCTTAAACCCTTTCCCCCCATAAATGGGAAAGCGCTGAAGTGTCCTTAAACCCTTTCCCCCCATAAATGGGAAAGCGCTGAAGTGTCCTTAAACCCTATCCCCCATAAATGGGAAAGCGCTGAAGTGTCCTTAAACCCCCTCCCCCATAAAATGGGGGAGGGCTGGGGAGGGGGAGCTGCGACCTCGGTCCAGAGTCATTAGCTCCCCTATCCCGGCCTTCCCCCGCAGCGCGGGGGAAGGAGATTATCCATCATGCCTGCTGTGAAACGTGTTCCTCTTCTGCCATACACACCGCAGCGGTAAACAGAATATCAGTCGAGGAATTCAGCGCGGTTTCCGCCGAATCCTGCAGTACGCCGATAATAAAGCCAACCGCCACCACCTGCATCGCCACTTCATTCGGAATACCAAACATATTACAGGCCACCGGGATCAGCAGCAGCGAGCCGCCCGCCACGCCGGATGCGCCACAGGCGCACAGGGTAGCGACAAAGCTCAGCAGAATCGCCGTCGGAATATCAATATCGATACCCAGCGTATGCACCGCCGCCAGCGTCAGCACGGTAATGGTAATCGACGCGCCCGCCATACTGATGGTGGCGCCCAGCGGGATAGAAACGGAGTAGGTGTCTTCGTCGAGATTCAGACGCTTGGCCAGCGCCATATTCACCGGAATATTGGCCGCAGAGCTGCGGGTAAAGAAGGCGGTAACGCCGCTTTCACGCAGGCAGGTAAACACCAGCGGATAGGGGTTGCGGCGAATTTTCCAGAACACCAGCATCGGGTTGAATACCAGCGCCATCAGCAACATACAGCCGATCAGCAGCATCAGCAGATGCGCGTAGCTCCACAGCACATCAAAACCAGTGGAGGCAAGAATTGACGCCACCAGACCAAAAATACCAATCGGCGCACAACGGATCACCAGGCGCACCATCCAGGTCACGGCTTCTGAGGCATCATTCAGCAGGGTTTTGGTGCTGTCGCTGCTGTGGCGGAACGCAATGCCAAGGCCAATGCCCCATACCAGAATGCCGATATAGTTGGCGTTCATCAGCGCCTCAATCGGATTTGCCACCATGCTCATCAGCAGGCCATGCAGGACTTCAAGAATACCTGATGGTGGCGCTATGCCCTGTTGCGCGTTGCTCAGCGTCAGGGTTTGCGGGAAAAGATGGCTGAACACCACCGCCACCATGGCGGCGAACAGGGTGCTGAGCAGATAGAGCAGCACAATCGGGCGAATATTGGTTTTCTGTCCCTGCTTATGGCTGGCAATCGCCGAGATAACCAGTACCAGCACCAGCAGAGGTGCGACGGCTTTCAGGGCGCTGACAAACAGCGAACCGAGCAATCCAACCGCCAGCGCGGTATCTTTTGAGAACCAGGCCAGAGCAATACCGGCGACCAGGCCACACATAATTTGCTTTACCAGGCTGCCAGCAAGCAGGCGACCAAGTAGCCCGGAAGGCTTATTTACCATCGTCATGTCAAAACCACTAATTGTTATAAAAGGCAGGTATCCGGCATCGCAGGATGTTTTCCGGACAAAGTGTTTGCGCGGGCAGTATAAGGAAATGCGGTGGCAGAAAAAAGGGGCGATATTCGCCCCCTTGCAGAATTACTGCGACAGATTCTTCTGGTCGTTTTTGTGGTTAACCCAGGCATTGATCAGCAGCGTCAGGCCAAGGATACCGCCGACCACGCTGAGGGAAACCGCAACCGGGATATGGTAGAAGTCGACAATCAGCATCTTGAAGCCGATAAACACCAGCACAATCGCCAGACCATACTTCAGCATTGAGAAGCGCTCCGCCACGTTTGCCAGCAGGAAGTACATGGCGCGCAGGCCAAGGATCGCGAACAGGTTTGAAGTCAGCACGATAAAGGGATCGGTGGTGACGGCGAAAATCGCCGGGATACTGTCGACGGCAAAGATCACATCACTCAGCTCGACCATGATCAGCACCAGCAACAGCGGGGTGGCGAACAGCACGCCGTTACGGCGGACAAAGAACTTCTCGCCTTCCATGGTTTCGGTCATACGCAGATGACCGCGCAGCCAGCGCACCACTGGCTTATCGCCCACCGCACTGTCATCTTCATCTTTCGCCAGCGCCATTTTCACCCCGGTGAACAGCAGGAAAGCACCGAAGATATACAGTATCCAGCTAAACTGGGTCACCAGCCAGCTGCCGGCGAAGATCATAATGGTACGCAGCACAATCGCGCCCAGCACGCCGTAAATCAGCACCCGGCGCTGATAAGCTGCCGGTACGGCGAAATAGCTGAACAGCATCAGCCAGACGAACACGTTATCAACCGCGAGGGCTTTTTCCAGAATATAACCGGTGAGGAAGGCCAGCGTCTGGGTGTTCGCGGTTTCGCGCCCCATGTTGCCGTCGAGATACCACCAGAAAGCGGCGGCGAACAGTAAAGAGATGGACACCCAAACCAGCGACCAGATCGCGGCCTGTTTGAGTGACATTGTGTGTGCGCCGCGACGGCCCTGCAACAGCAGGTCGATCGCCAGCATGATAATCACCACGACAGCAAAGCTGCCCCAGAGCAATGGTGTGCCGACAGTATTCATAACCCCATCCTGTAAAGTAAAAACAAAAACGGCTGACATCGGAAGACGTCAGCCGCTCTGTTGACGTGCAAGCAAAACCTCGCCTTCCGGCAAGGTCTCACTTACAACGCAGGATTAGGTGCAATCCGGGTTGCCCAGCAACCGGGCAAATACTCGTCATACTTCAAGTTCCAGATGCGTTGGCTTTCCTCGCTCACCCTAGTCACTTACTCAAGTAAGCTCCTGAGGATTCGCGGCGTCGCCGCCTTCCTGCAACTCGAATTATTTAGAGTATTTAATAAGCCGTAATGACGATTAACTGGCGAAGAAGTTACTCCCCTTTGCTGCTGCATAAGATAGGTGGCGCAGCGGCAATGGTCAACGGCTGGTGTGAAATATTTAGCAATATTTACACAGCCGTTGCGTCACGCGCATCCGCCGGGAAGACCACACCCGTCTGGCGGCGGATTTCCGTCAGTAATCTGGCGGTAATACGTGAGCTGTGGAGTCCGTCATGATTGATATCCTGCTTCGCCACCAGGGCAGCAAAGTGCTCCGCTTCATACAGCATAGTATTGATATGTTGCGGCTGGCTTAACTCGCGGCTTTTTCCGTCGCGCGCGGTCAGCGTGATGCGCTGGCAGTGTGACAGCTGCTCAATCACCAGCGAGCCATCTTCGCCCTGAATTTCGCTCGGAATCGCTGAGGCACTGACTTTGGAGTGCAGAATGGTGACGTCAAATTCGCCGTAGTTAAGCACCACCACGCCGTGCGCATCCACGCCGCTCTCCAGTAATGTGGCCTGCGCTTTCACGCTCTGCGGTTCGCCCCACAGGCTGACGGCGCTCGCCAGGCTGTAGTAACCAATATCCATGATCGAACCGTTCGACCATTTCGGGTTGAAGGTATTCGGGTTTTCGCCGTCGAGATAACGCTGGTAGCGTGATGAGTACTGGCAGTAGTTAAACAGTGCTTTACGCAGTTTGCCCACTTCCGCCAGTGACTGGCGCAGAATGGCGAAGTTCGGCAGCGAGGCGGTTTTAAACGCTTCAAACAGCACGACGTTATTTTCCTGGGCACAGGCGATCATCTGTTCCGCTTCCGCCAGGTTGGAGGCCAGTGGCTTTTCGCAAATCACATGCTTTTTGTGGCGCATAAACAGCAGCGACTGCTCGCAGTGCAGGGCGTTGGGGCTGGCGATATACACGGCATCGACGGCGTCGGACTGCGCCATCTGCTCCAGTGAGACAAAAAGATGCTCGACCGGGTAGTCATTGCTGAACGACTGAGCCTGTTCCAGCGTGCGGGAATAGACCGCGGTGAGTTTTATTTTACCGGTTTCATGTGCAGCATCGACAAACTGGCGGGTAATCCAGTTGGTGCCAACAACAGCGAGGCGAATCATGCAGTTAAGCTCCACTATGCCTGTGAGTGAAAGGGCAGGTTATCACAGCTGGCGCGGAGAACAATGCCGATTAGCGCAAGGAATTTACGGATGAGATGCCGCTTCCGGTATGCTAATTTTTACTCTTTACCGTTGCAGGCGCGAGCCTGAGAAAAAGGAACCGCAGTGAGCATCCCCGCGAACGGAAACAGACATGCACTGAACTGGAGCACCCTGCTGGTGGCGATCCCGGTTGGCCTTGCCGCGACGCTGGTGACGCTGGGTTTTCGCCTGACGATTGAGGCGATCAACCAGCTGCTGTTTGGCAGTGAACAGGATATCACCCAGGCGATGACCGTTTATCCGTGGTTTTTCTGGCCGCTGATTGTCGGTGCTGGTGGTGTTATCGCCGGTTTCTTTTTGCGTTATGCGGCTTCGATTGAACAGCAGGAAACGGTCAAAACCGACTATCTCGAAGTGATCAACGCCCGCCTTGATGCGGTGCCGACCCGCACCTCGCTGTTTCGTGCACTCTCGTCTATCGCCAGCATTGGCAGCGGCGCCTCGATTGGTAAGGAAGGGCCGATGGTGCAGCTGTCGGCGCTGTGCGGCAGCCTGCTGGGACGCTACGCATTCCGCTCTCTCGGGCTAAAAAACAGTGATGTGGTGGCGATGGCAGCGGCCGCCGGACTGGCTTCGGTTTACCATGCGCCGCTGGCGTCGGCGATTTTTGTCGCCGAAATCGCCTTTGGCATTTCTGCGCTGCAGCGGCTGATCCCGCTGATTGTCTCTTCGGCGGTAGCGGTGCTGACTATGTGGGCGCTGGGCCACCGTTCGGCGCTCTATCCGTTTGCCGAAGCACAGTTTGCCCTCACGCCCGCCAGCATCGCGCTTACCGTCATGATTGGCTTTGCCGCCGGACTGGCGGGCTGGCTGATGATCGCCCTGATTGGTAACAGCCGGCGGCTATTTGCCCGGGTTAACAGCCTGCCGCTGCGGCTGGGTATTGGCGGCGTGGCGGTCGGGATACTGGCGATAGCCACAACGGATATTCTGGGCAATGGTTATGAGGTGATTGTTGAGGTGATGGCGGGCAATTTTGTCCTGCAGGCGCTGCTGGTGTTGCTGGTGCTGAAGGTGCTTGCCACGGCGCTGTCTGTGGGTTCCGGTGCGGTTGGTGGTCTGTTTACCCCCGCGCTGCTGACCGGTGCGCTGCTGGGTGTGATTATTGCCAGCTTTAGCGCCGCCGCCGGTGTGGTGACGGGCAATACGCTGCTGTATGCGGCGGTGGGGATGGCGGCGGTGCTGGCTGCCGTCAGCCAGGCGCCGCTGATGGCGATTCTGATGGTGCTGGAGATGACGTTAAACAGCAGCCTGCTGTTTCCGGTGATGCTGGCCGCGGTGCTGGCGTCGATGACGGTATACCGTCTGCACTCCAGCAGTACCTATCCGGTTATCAGCCACCATTTCAGCCGCTCCGACGCCAAATTTAACTTCGATAACGGCATCATCGCGCAGTTTATTGTTCCCGGCGCCGCGCTGCTGCCGCAACAGTCCGTTGGCGAAGCGCTGGCGGTCAGCTCACTGAAACGCGAACGCTATGTGTATGTGGTCAACGAACAGGGGCAGTTTCTTGGTGTGGTGTCGATTCATGATATTTCGCGCAAAATCCTTGCCGGAGAGATCACCGTTGACTCGCCAGCCAGTGAGGTAATGGACAGCGATTTCCCGTTTATCTGCGAAAACCAGACCATCCGCGAAGGCTGGGAGGCATTTGCTGAGGTCACGCTGGAGCGTCTGCCGGTGCTGAATAACCCGCAGGAACGCCGGTTCCTCGGGGCGCTGACCAAAACCAGTCTGATACTGAAAGCGAAGGATTTTCTCTAATCAGGGTTTGCTCTCAGTGGCCTGAATGTTTAGCCTGTTGCGCGTCGTTTTACTTTTAAGGATGAAAACATGCCCTGGTTAGCTTATCTGCGCGCGTTAGTGATCTTGCCGCTGATCTTTCTGGTTTCCGGCTGCGGTTATAACGATTTCCAGTCGCGTGATGAAGCCGTGACCGCTAACTGGTCGGAAGTTCTCAATCAGTATCAACGCCGCGCCGACCTGATCCCCAATCTGATTGCCACCGTAAAGGGATACACTCAGCATGAAGCCGATGTCTTTAAACAGGTAGCGGAGGCGCGCGCCAGAATCGGCAGTCTGAGCCAGGCGCAAAATGCGCCAGATAATGCGCAGGCGATGCAGAATTTCCAGCAGGCGCAGGGCGAAATGAGCAGCGCACTGTCGCGGCTGTTAGCCATTAGCGAGCGCTACCCCGAGCTGAAAGCCGACACCCTGTTCGGTAACCTGATGGTGCAGCTGGAAGGCACGGAAAACCGCATTGCCGTGGCGCGCCAGCGCTATATTCGCGCGGTACAGGATTACAATTTATTGGTTCGGCAGTTCCCCAGCTCGCTTACCGCCAAAATGATGGGCTACCAGCGTAAAGAGAATTTCCAGCCAGAGAATGTGGCGGCGATATCGACCGCACCATCAGTGGACTTTGCTCAGCCTGCCGCCGCGCAATAACGGGCGGCAGTGATGCGATTTTTGCTATTGATACTGGCGCTGTGGCTGCCTGCCCTCGCCAGTGCGTCAATGACGCCGGTTCCTGAATATCAGCAGCCGGTGACAGATCTCACTGACACTCTTACCCCGGCCACGCTTTTGCTGCTGACGCAGCGCATTCAGGGATTGAACTCACAAACAGGGCACCAGCTGGCTGTATTAATCGTCAATACCACCGGTGATGACAGCATTGAGCAATACGCTACGCGTGTTTTTGAACGCTGGAGACTGGGCAACAGTCAGCGCGACGATGGCTTGTTAATGTTGGTGGCGAAAGAGGGCCGCCGGGTGCGTATTGAAGTCGGTTACGGACTTGAAGGGGCGGTAACGGATTTACAGGCCAGTCAGATTATCAAAAGCCAGATGCTGCCCAGTTTCCGCCAGCAGAATTACGACTACGGAATACAGATGGGGGTGAATGCGCTGGCGTTTTTACTGGAAAATCCCGCGGTGGCGCGTTCGGATGCCAGGCGCGATTTACCCGCTGGCTCCTCTATGGCGACAGACCAGGTGTCGCATCCCTGGCTGGGATGGCTGAGCTGGTTGCTGGCGATAATTATTCTGCCTTATTGCCTGTTCCGCGCCCGCGAACCGCTGGAGCAGGCGTTTTATCACAGCGCGATCATCATTCTGGGCGCACTGCTGTTTAACCTGTTTGGCCTGATTAATCTTTTCTGGCTTCACTTCGTTCTGATATTTACCTTCAGTTTTATTGTGCTGTTCAGCCTGAGCTCATTCCGTGCGCCACGCGATGCCCGCGGACGCCCGAGAAAGCGAATGAGCGCCAAAGCCAGCCATAAAGCGGCGAATAAAGCCAAACGTCGGGCTGCCATCGGCAGCGGTGCGGCAGCAGGTGTCTTTTCCAGTGCCGATTACAGCAGCAGTGACAGCAGCAGCGACAGCGGCGGCGGCGGCGATAGCGGTGGTGACAGTGGTGGCGGTGGCGCATCGGATAACTGGTAACAGAAAGGAATTATGATGAGAATTTTCAGTTTATTACTGCTGTGCTGGTTGCCGCTGGCAGTCAGTGCTGCCAGCGTCGCAGTGCCTCCGCTGCAACAGCGCGTGACCGATCACGCGGGCTTACTCAATGAAGCCGAAAGCGGGCAAATTACCCAACAGATTCGGCAACTGGAAGAGAAAACCGGCCATCAGCTGGCGGTACTGACCGTCGACAGCACGGGCGATGACACCATTGAGCAATACGCGACCAGGGTGTTTGACGCGTGGCAGCTCGGTGATAAACAGCGTGATGATGGCGTATTGCTGGTGATGGCGAAAAACGACCACACCGTGCGGATTGAGGTGGGCTATGGCCTGGAAGGTGAAATCACCGACTTACAAGCCAGCCAGATCATTAATCAGCATATCATTCCCTGGTTTAAGCAGAACGATTATCCCCGCGGGTTATTGTCCGGCGTGCAGGCCATTTCGGCCTCTCTGGGCGCACCGGCTGCGCAACCTGTGGCGGCTGCCAGTCAGCAACCTGCCGCTAATGCGCCGCCGATTGTGCTGACGCAGGGCGGACTGATTAGCTGGCTGGTGGGGGTGATTGCTGTGCCGCTGCTGTTATCCCGCCGCCTCAAACCGCTGGCCACCACCTTCTGCAGCAGTGTGCTGCTGGCGCTGGGCGCTGGCGTGTATCAGCTGTTTCAGTCAGCCGGACAGGGCATCGCCGGTGGTGGTGTGGTGCTGGTGTTTGTGATGAGTTTTATGGCGCTGATCATTTTCTTCCGCATGACTGACAAAATCGGCGCTGGCGATGATGACGATGCACGGCGCGGCGGCAGGAGCGGTGGTGGCAGTCGCAGCAGTGGCGGCGGCTACAGCGGCGGCGGCGGTCGCAGCGGAGGTGGCGGTGCTTCCGGCAAGTGGTAAGCGCTCAGGGCAGGTAAACGACGGCTAAGGCTTAATACCTGTCATTCAAGGACGCTTGTTTTTCCTGCGTCACAGTTCTGATCCCCTCCCCCATAAAATGGGGGAGGGTCAGGGAGGGGGAGCAAACAACTCCCTATCTCAGTCAGTTGCTCCCCCATCCCAGCCTTCCCCCGCCTCGCGGGGGAAGGAGCCGTAACAGCTTACTTGTTAGTTAACTGACAGACATTACAGCTAAGGCTCTGTTTTCCGCCATCAATGCACTTGTGTTGTCGCGGGCTAAGGGGCCGCAAGCGCTAACGCACCCGCGCAGGCGAGATGCCAAAGCGGTCGCGGAAGCGTTCGCTAAATCGGGCCTGTGAGCGGTAACCGCAGGCATCGGCGATCTGCGGAATGCTCCAGGCGGTAGTCTGCAGCAGCATCAGCGCGTGATGCATACGGATATCGAGCAGCACGTGCTCGAACCTGATGCCTTCTTCACTTAACCGGCGGCGTAGCGTCGCTTCGCTCATTGCCAGCGCAGTGCCTGCGCTGCGCGCTGTCCAGTGCTGATCGGGCGCATCGCGCAGCAGCGTCCTGAGCCGCGCGCCGGTGCCGTGCTGGGTAATAAAACGCATGCCCCGTTCCGTTAACGCCAGCATAAAATCAAAAATGCGCAGCTCCAGCCGGGTATCAGAGAGACTTTCCCGTTCAATGCTGGCCAGCAGATTATCCAGTGCAGATCGCAGGTCTGCATCGGTGGCTAACGTGCGGATCGGCGACGCGGGTTTGCTGGATGCCGCTGCGGCAGGGTAGTGACGCTGAAAGCGCGCAATGACAGCCGGGCTGAGTGTCAGGAAGATCGACTGGAATAACCCCTGATGCACCGGGAATTTACTCAGATCGGCGCGAAGACCTGCATCGACCATGCACAGTCCGCTGCTGCTGTTCAGTGTGTAACAGCTGCCAGCGGCATTGATATGCAATTCGCCGGACAGGATCAGCAGAAAGGTGGTATCAAAAAAATGGAACGCCTGGGTATGCTGAATGCTTTTCAGGCGTGGCCACGCAACGGCAAACAGATCCTTGCGTTCATAGCTGCGCGCCAGCGGAATAGGCCAGGCTGGCGCAGCCGTTTCTGCAACGGCAGAGTCATCAGATATCGCCAGACTGACCATCGTTATTTCACCCAGTGCGCGTGGTACTTAGTTAACGGCCGGATTCAGCGTATACAGGCCGGTAATCGACGCGCTACCCAGCACCTGCGCTTTATCCAGCGCGGCTTTCACGTTTGCGCCCGTCAGTTCGCCGTCAACGGTCAGCGTCTGATCCGCCAGCGCATACAGGGTGAACACATAGTGGTGAATAATTTCGTCGTTCCACGGCGGGCAAGGGCCGTCGTAGCCGAAGTAGCTGCCTGCCATCTCACTGTCGCCCGCAAACCAGTCGGTATAGTTGTTGATGCCATGCTTCAGTCCCTGCGGTGCATCCGGGCCGGATTTACCTTTGGCGACGATGCCATCTGACTGCGCGCCCGCCTCAATGCTGTTCCAGCTGGCGGGAATATCCAGCAGCGCCCAGTGGTAGAAATCCACGCGCGGCAGCGACGCTGGCACGGTGCGACCTTGCTGGTTGACATCATCGCCTTTGCCCGGCACGTCAGGATCGTGGCAAATCAGCACCAGTGACTGGGTGCCCGCAGGCAGATCCTGCCAGGCCAGATGCGGGTTTTTATTAGCGGAGAGCTGGATATGGTGTTCTTTATCCTGCACGGCAAAAGCAAACTCACCGGGGATCTTCTCACCATCTTTAAAACTGTTACTGAATAGCTTCATACTGTCAGCCTCATATCGTCAAAGGAAGGTACGTTGAGGTCTATCATAGAGACTTTCGGGCGAACAGACAGATCTCATCCGCGCAAAAATATGCTTTAAACCGTCATTGTGACGGCTTAAGCGGCATTTCCGCGCAGCGCCTGCGCCGTCAGCCATAAGCGGGTGTCGAACTCATACTGGTGATAGTTCGGTTCCATATGGCAGCACAGCTGGTAGAACGCCTTGTTGTGGTCTTTCTCTTTAATGTGCGCGAGTTCGTGCACCACGATCATACGCAGAAAAGCTTCCGGCGCGCTTTTAAAGATGGTCGCCACACGGATCTCCGCTTTGGCCTTCAGCTTGCCGCCCTGCACGCGCGACACGGCGGTGTGCAGGCCAAGGGCATGCTGCATCACCTTGATTTTACTGTCATACGCCACCTTATTCAGCGGCGCGGCGTTGCGCAGGTAACTGTTTTTCAGCTCCAGCGTATAGTCGTACAGCGCTTTGTCGCTGGTGATGTTATGCGTATCGGGGTAACGCTGCTGCACCACATCCGCCAGCCGCTGCTGTTCGATCAGCGTGCGAACCTGGCTGAGCAGTGATTCAGGGTAGCCCTGCAGATAAATTAACGATGACATCGGTACTCCAGAAACGAAAAAAATGCCCTTTTGTCGGCGATATTGCGTGGATACTGCAACATCGCTAACTTTGGGTATATACTGCGCCCCCGTTTTCCGGGTTATTGCGCGCAAATATTATCATGCTGGAGATCCAATGAGCCAACTCGAACTGAGCAACCGCACGCTGACGCTGCATCGCTTTCCGCAGACGGATGATGAAAATCCGTTGCAGGCATGGGATGCCGCCGACGAGTATTTGCTGCAGCAAGCCCTGCCTGCTGCTGATGCCGGTCCGGTGCTGATCTTCAACGACAGCTTTGGCGCACTGACCTGTGCCATGAATGACTATCAGGTGTACAGCATCGGCGATTCGCTGATGAGCCAGCTGGCGGCGCGCAAGAATTTACAGAATAACGCGCTGGATGAAAGCAGCGTGACCTTCCTCGACAGCATGGCGGAGCTGCCTGCGACGCCGTCGTGCGTGTTGATCAAAATTCCGAAAACGCTGGCGCTGCTGGAGCATCAGCTGCGCGCACTGCGTAAGGTGCTGACGCCGGAGACGCTGATTATCGCTGGTGCAAAAGCCAAAGACATTCACACCTCCACGCTGCAGCTGTTTGAACGTGTGCTGGGTGAAACGAAAACGTCGCTGGCATGGAAAAAAGCGCGTCTGGTGTACACCACCTTCAGCAACCCTGCGCTGAAGGACGCCAAAGAGACGCTGGTCTGGCCGCTGGATGGTTATCCTTACCAGATCCATAACCACGCTAACGTGTTTTCACGTAACGGGCTGGATATCGGCGCGCGTTTCTTTATGGAGTATCTGCCGGATAACCTTGACGGCGAGATTGTCGATCTCGGCTGCGGTAATGGCGTGATTGGTTTGCTGGCGCTGGAGCAGAACCCGCAGGCGGAAGTGCATTTTGTTGATGAGTCATCGATGGCGGTGGCGTCCAGCCGTCTCAATGTCGAAGTGAACCGCCCGAAAGATATGGCGCGCAGCCACTTTACCGTCAATAACTCACTGAGTGGTTTCCCGTCCGATCGCCTGAATGCGGTGCTGTGTAATCCGCCGTTCCATCAGCAAAACGCCATCCACGACTATATCGCCTGGGGAATGCTGCGTGATGCGCGCCGCTGCCTGCAGTATGGCGGTGAATTACGCATTGTCGGCAACCGCCATCTTGGCTATTACCAGAAGATGAAGAAGCTGTTTGGCAACTGCACCACGCTGGCGTCGAATCAGAAGTTTGTGATTTTGCGCTCGGTGAAGTTGCGCTGAGTTAGCGATGTAAAAAAGGGCAATGACTGGCTCATGCCAGTCGGTTAAGTATGCCTGAAGGAATCAGGCAGGAGCAGGTCTGTATTTTTTCGCTGAAGTGTCCGTGAAAGGGGTCACAGCCTCAGCTGCTACAGGGCGGTGCTCGCGCCACGCTGCGCGCGGTGCCTTCGGTTCCGGCATCGCGCCGACGGACCGGCCAGAGCGGAGAAACAGTCAGGCAGCGCGGGCACAGCACAGTAAAATGCTTATCAACTAGTGATGGCCCCTTTTTGACATCTTATTGAGCGACTTTTATTGCACACAACTTAGTTCAAATACTGAACAATGTTAGATCTCCAGCGCCAGCTTTGTCCCCTGGGCAATCGCGCGGCGCGCGTCCAGCTCCAGCGCCACGTCGGCGCCGCCAATGATATGCAGCGGTATTCCCAGTGCCTGCAGCGGTTGCGCCAGCTCGCGCCGCGACTCCTGTCCGGCACACACCACCACGTTATCCACCGCCAGCGTCAGCGGCTCGCCATCGCGCAGGATATGCAGCCCCTGGTCATCGATGCGCAGATACTGCACGCCGCCCCACATCTTCACACCGTGCGCCTGCAGGGTGGCGCGATGGATCCAGCCAGTGGTTTTCCCCAGTGCGGCGCCGGGCTTACCCGCTTTGCGCTGCAACAGATAAATCTCGCGCATACGGGCAGGCAACTCTCCGCCGTCAGGCAGCAATCCGCCTGCTGACTGAAGGGTGCGGTCGATGCCCCAGGTCCGGCAAAACGCCTGCGGATCAAGGCTGGTGGTCTCGCCGCTGGCGCAGAGGAATTCGGCGGTATCGAAGCCGATACCGCCCGCGCCAATAATCGCCACCCGTCTGCCGACCGGTTTTTTATCGCGAATAACGTCGAGATAACTCAGCACGCAGGGATGGCCGATACCCGGGATATCCGGCGTGCGCGGCGTAATACCACTGGCGATCACCACCTCATCAAACGCGCTGAGCTGAGCGGCGTCGACCCACTGGTTCAGGCGCAGCGTCACGCCCTGCAGCACCAGCTGACGGCGAAAGTAGCGCAGGGTTTCGTTAAACTCCTCTTTGCCAGGGATTTGCCGGGCGATATTAAATTGCCCGCCGACTTCACTGGCGGCGTCAAACAGCGTCACCTGATGGCCGCGCTGCGCAGCATTCACCGCAAACGCCAGTCCGGCTGGCCCGGCGCCGACCACTGCCAGCTTTTTGATACGCGCGGCTGGCGTCACCGGCAGCAGGGTTTCGTGGCAGGCGCGCGGATTCACCAGGCAGGAAGTCACTTTACCGGCAAAGATCTGATCGAGGCAGGCCTGATTGCAGCCAATGCAGGTGTTGATTTCATCGGCGCGACCCTGCTGCGCTTTCTCGACAAACTGCGCATCCGCGAGAAACGGGCGCGCCATTGAAATCATATCGGCGCAGCCAGCATCCAGCAGCCCCTGCGCCACATCCGGGTGATTGATGCGGTTGGTGGTAATCAGCGGCACGCGCAGGTGCTGTTTCAGCGTCTGCGTCACCCAGCCAAAGGCGGCGCGCGGCACCGAGGTGGCGATGGTCGGTACCCGCGCTTCATGCCAGCCGATGCCGGTGTTGATCAGCGTCGCGCCCGCCTGTTCTATCGCCTGCGCCAGCTGAATGGTCTGCTCCAGCGTATTGCCCTCTTCGACCAGGTCGAGCATTGACAGGCGGTAGATAATAATAAACTGTTCGCCCACCGCGGCGCGGACGGCACGCACAATCTCAACGGCAAAGCGCATACGCCGGGTAAAGTCGCCACCCCAGTCATCCTCACGCTGATTGGTGCGGGCGGTGAGAAACTGGTTTATCAGATAGCCTTCGGAACCCATGATCTCCACGCCATCATACTCCGCCTGCTGTGCGAGCCGGGCGCAGCGGGCGAAATCCTCAATCAGCTGCACAATCTGCTGGTGGCTTAATTCGCGCGGCGTGAACGGATTAATCGGCGCCTGCAGCGGCGAAGGGGCAACCAGATCAGGCTGATAGCTGTAGCGTCCGGCATGCAGGATCTGCAACGCGATTTTACCGCCCGCCTCATGCACCGCACGGGTGACCGGCAGATGGTGCGCCAGCTGCTGCTCATCGTTCAGCACCGAGCCGCCCGCCGTCACCACACCTTCCGGAGAAGGAGCAATACCGCCAGTAACGATCAGCGCCACGCCCGCACTGGCGCGTTCGGCGTAAAACGCCGCCAGCCGTGCCGCGCCGTCAGGATGCTCTTCCAGTCCGGTATGCATCGAACCCATTAACACGCGGTTTTTCAGCCGGGTAAAGCCGAGATCGAGCGGGGCAAACAGGGAAGGGGCTGGCTGCATACAGTGGTCCACCGATAAATGTTGCGAAAATGTGAGTGGTCGGATGAGTTGACTGTAGCCGCAGGCGCAGCAAAAGCGCAAGTGGGCGCGATAAAGCTGTGAGACGAGTCAAAGAATCATGACGGCTGCATAACGCTGCAAGCGGAGCTGTTAAAGCACTACCTGCTTCACGTTATGCGTAACATCAATTCCGTAACACGTTTTTAAGTGATCTGCTTCACAGTTTTAACCTGCAGAAAACTATTTGATGTGCAGCCTGAGCGTCTGGCAATGAGGTAACCAACAATGAAAACGCAATCCTGCATGATTAACGGCAAAGAAGATGTCGCAGTGATCTCTCAGGAAGTGAACTACGAGGGCAAAGGTACGCTGGTGCGCATCACGCGCGGCGGTATCTGCGGCTCCGATCTGCACTACTACCAGCATGGCAAGGTGGGCAGCTACGAAGTGAAAATGCCGATGATCCTCGGCCATGAAGTGATTGGCTATGTGGTGGAGAGCGATAATCCGGCGCTGAAGCCGCAGCAGAAAGTGGCGGTCAACCCGTCAAAGCCGTGCGGCAGCTGCAAATATTGCCTGAATGATGAGGAAAACCAGTGCGTCAGCATGCGCTTCTTCGGCAGCGCCATGTACTACCCGCACGTCGACGGCGGCTTTACCCAGTACAAAGTGGTCGACAGTACGCAGTGCATCCCTTTTAACCACGACGCCGATGAAAAAGTGATGGTGTTCGCTGAGCCGCTGGCGGTATGCATCCACGCGGCGAATCAGGCGGGCGATCTCAGTGGCAAAAAAGTGTTTATCTCCGGCGTAGGGCCGATTGGCTGCCTGATTGCAGCGGCGGCGAAAGCCAAAGGCGCGGCGGAAATTGTCTGTGCTGATATCAGCGAACGCTCGCTCAGCATGGCGCAGCAAATGGGCGCGACGCGCACTATTCACGCCGCCAGCGGTGATTTTACCGCTTACCTGGCGGACAAAGGCTATTTCGATGTGTCGTTCGAAGCCTCCGGCCATCCCTCTTCGCTGCAGCGCTGCCTGGAAGTGACGCGCGCGCGCGGCACGCTGGTGCAGGTCGGCATGGGCGGCGCGGTGCCGAATTTCCCAATTATGTTGCTGATTGCCAAAGAGATAAAACTCACCGGATCTTTCCGTTTCACCCATGAATTTAATACCGCCGTGCAGTGGCTGGAAAGCGGCACGGTGAATCCGCTGCCGCTATTTAGCGGCGAGTATCCGTGGGAAGAGATCGATGCCGCACTGGTGTTTGCCGGTGACAAACAACAGGCCGCCAAAGTGCAGCTGACATTCTGATAAGGGGAAACCATGAGCACACTTTTTTCTTTAGCCAATAAGCGCGTATTAATCACTGGCTCCGGACGTGGCATCGGTTTTCTGATGGCGAAAGGGCTGGCGGAAGCCGGCGCGGAAGTGATCATCAACGCCACTACCCAGCAGGGCGCGGAGAGTGCGGCCGACAAGCTGCGTGCCGCCGGACATCAGGCGCACGCCGTGGCGTTTGATGTGACCCAGTCTTCACAGGTGAATGCCGCCATTGAACAGATTGAGAGCCAGATTGGTGCTATCGATGTGCTGGTGAATAACGCCGGTATCCAGCGTCGTCGTCCTTTCCTCGAATTCCCGGAGCAGGACTGGAACGATGTGATTGCCGTGAACCAGACGGCGGTGTTCCTGGTGTCGCAGGCGGTGGCGCGGCGTATGACCGAGCGCCAGCGCGGCAAGATCATCAACATTGGTTCGATGCAGAGTGAACTGGGGCGCGACACCATCACGCCATATGCCGCCTCGAAAGGGGCAGTCACCATGCTGACGCGCGGTATGTGCGTAGAGCTGGCGCGCCACAATATCCAGGTGAATGCCATTGCGCCTGGCTACTTCAAAACCGAAATGACCCAGGCACTGGCGGATGATGAAGCGTTCACCGCCTGGCTGACCAAACGTACCCCTGCGGCACGCTGGGGCAACCCGGAAGAGCTGATCGGCGCGGCGGTGTTTTTAGCCAGCAAAGCCTCCGATTTTGTGAACGGCCACCTGCTTTTTGTCGATGGCGGCATGCGCGTCGCGGTTTAAGCAGCTAAACCTAAATCTTCACCTGTACCCGAAAGGAACCTGCTATGCCCATTACAATAATAGCGATAGGCGTGATACTGCTGCTGGTGTTAATGATCGTGTTTAAAGTTAACGGCTTTATCGCGCTGGTATTTGTCTCGGCAGTCGTCGGCATCGCCGAAGGCATGACACCGCTGGAAGCGGTGGCATCGATTCAGAAAGGGATTGGCGGTACGCTCGGCAGTCTGGCGTTGATCCTTGGCTTTGGCGCCATGCTGGGCAGGCTGGTATCGGATACCGGCGCCGCCCAGCGCGTCGCCACCACGCTGATCGCCGCCTTTGGCAAGCAGCGCCTGCAGTGGGCGCTGATGATCACCGGACTGATCGTCGGTCTGGCGATGTTCTATGAAGTGGGCTTCGTGCTGCTGCTGCCGCTGGTGTTCACCGTGGTCGCCGCGGCGCAATTGCCGCTGCTGTATGTTGGCGTGCCGATGGTGGCTGCGCTGTCTGTGACGCACTGCTTCCTGCCGCCGCATCCGGGCCCAACGGCGATCGCCACCATTTTTGGCGCGAACCTCGGCACCACACTACTGTACGGCATGATCATCACCATTCCGACGGTGATCATCGCCGGGCCGATCTTCTCGAAATTCCTGAAGAACTTTGAGAAGTCGCCGCCGGAAGGGCTGTATAACCCAAAAATTTTTGAAGACCATGAGATGCCCGGCTTCTGGACCAGTATCTTTGCGGCGATTATCCCGGTGATCCTGATGGCGGTGGCGGCGGTATTTGAGCTGACAATGCCGAAAGAGAATCCGGTGCGCCAGTTCTTTGAGTTTATTGGTAACCCGGCAGTGGCGCTGTTTATCTCGGTGGTGATTGCGGTATTCACTCTTGGCCTGCGCAATGGCCGCAAGATGGAAGAGGTGATGGACATGTGCGGTGATTCGATTGCCGCCATCGCCATGATCGTCTTTATCATTGCCGGCGGCGGCGCGTTCAAGCAGGTGCTGGTGGACAGCGGCGTGGGTAACTACATTGCCGATATGATGAAAGGCTCATCGCTGTCGCCACTGCTGATGTGCTGGACAGTGGCGGCGATGCTGCGTATTGCGCTGGGATCGGCAACGGTTGCGGCGATCACCACCGCTGGCATCGTGACGCCGATCATTGCCGTCACCGGCGCCGACCCGGCGCTGATGGTGCTGGCAGTGGGTTCCGGCAGTGTGATTGCTTCGCACGTCAACGACCCGGGTTTCTGGCTGTTTAAGGGCTACTTTAACCTCAGCGTGGTCGAGACGCTGAAAACCTGGACGGTGATGGAAACCCTGATCTCGTTCCTCGGTTTAGCTGGCGTGCTGATCCTGAATATGATACTTCATTAATCCGGCGGGCGGAGCGTGCTCCGCCCTTTCTCAGCTTGTCACGGACATCCCGCTGTGCGCTCTCATCGCATCTCATTACAGGATATCGCCACTCTCGCCGGGGTCACCAAAATGACCGTGAGCCGTTATCTGCGCACGCCCGATAAGGTGGCGGCGGCCACCGGTGAGAAGATTGCTCAGATTATTGAAGAGATTAACTATGTGCCGAATCGCGCGCCGGAGATGCTGCTGAGCGCGAAAAGTTACACCATCGGCGTGCTGATCCCGTCATTTAAAAATCAGATCTTCGCCGACCTGCTGGCGGGAATTGAGGCGGCGACCAAAGAGGGGCGCTACCAGACGCTGATCGCCAACTACAACTACAATGCGCAGTCGGAAGAGGAGCAGATCATTAATCTGCTGTCGTGGAATATCGACGGCATTATCCTCAGTGAGAAGGCGCATACCCTGCGAGCGGTAAAGTACCTGCGCGCGGCGAAAATTCCGGTGGTGGAAGTAATGGACACCGAAGGCGGCTGCCTTGATATGGAAGTCGGCTTCAATAACTTCAATGCCGGTTACGATATGACGAAAACCCTGCTGGAGCAGGGACGACGGCAGGTTATCTACTTCGGCTCGCAGCATGATCGGCGCGATGAGCACCGTTTTCGCGGCTACAGCCAGGCGATGATCGAACGCGGATTGCCGCCACAGCGCGTCAATCCAAAGGCCATCTCCTCACAGCAACTCGGCGCGCGCATGCTGGAGAGCGCACTGCAGGATTTCCCGACGCTGGATGCGATTTTCTGCACCAATGACGATCTGTCGCTGGGGGCATTACTGTGGTGCCAGCGTCACGGTATTGCGGTGCCGCAGCAGATTGCCATTGCCGGTTTCCACGGACTGGATATCAGCCGTGAAATGTATCCCAGCCTCGCCAGTGTAATTACGCCACGTTACGCCATTGGCTATACCGCCGCAGAACTGTTACTGAAAAAGATTGGCGACGCCGATTTTGTCGCCCATTCTGTCGACCTCAGTTACCAGATCTTTATGGGCGAGACGATTTAGTCCGCACGCTGGATCCACGAATAGCGCGACGCATAGCCTGCAGCGAAATGGCTGTTGCGCCGGTAGCTGGAGCGCTCTTCCGCCATGCAGTAGGTGCAGACCGGCAGGATCTCAATCTGCGCAGCGGGAATACCCATCTGAAGCAGCATTTGCTTGCCCAGCCCCGGCAGATCAAACCAGCCGCCATGGCTGCTGGCCTGCGCCTGCGGGCGAACGGCGTGAATATTACGCGGTTGCTGGCGATGCCACACCGGCGCGCGCTCCAGCAATGGGTTATCTGGCAGGCTGGCCAGCAGTTCATGACCCAGTTCATAGCAGCAGGGACCGATCGCCGGGCCAATGGCAACATGCAGACTGTCGGCCGTGGCGCCCAGCTCCTGCAGCCGCCGTACGGCGCTAAACAGTACCCCGGCCAGCGCGCCCTTTAGTCCGGCATGCACCGCAGCGACATGGTGGCGGCGGTCATCGGCAATCAGCACCGGCAGGCAGTCGGCGGTATAAACCGCAACCGGACGCGGGTTGATGCCGATCACGCCGTCTGCATCGCGGCTTTTTACCGGCAGCGCCTGCTCATCGGTAATGACCTCGGCGCTGTGTCGCTGATGCGCCCACACCGCGTCTTCAGGCGGTGTGGCGCCCGCTGGCAGAAAAGCATGTTGCACCCAGCCAAGGCTGGCGAGCAGGGAAGAGTGTCGACTTTGCATAACGTAATCCTTATCAACGTCAGCAGCGGGAAAGGGCTGCTCTACGTTACGCGTTAATAGTGACATTTGAAATGCTTACCCGCCGAACTGCGGGTAACAGCGAGCCGATTTCGGCATGAGACTTGTAATAATCAAGTAATTAATGACGTGAGTAATTATCGAAAGGTCAGGCGTTATTACATTGCTGAATTTCATCTGATGATATTAAAATATGAGATTGAGGTATTAATTATTGCACCAGATCGAAGCACTATAATTGTGCACTGGCGAATTATGAAAGAGACGTGAATCTTTATTTTATGCGCTTAATGACAGTGTGGTTATATTTTATTTGCTGTATTTTAGATGTCATTTTTATATTTTATCATCCTGTAATTTAAGCTTTTTGTCTCCCTGCTGATTTCGCGCTAAATGAAAACACCTGCCGCTATTATTTACCGAAAAATACATTAAATTTAAATAACATTACATTGAGATTTTTATTTCTCTTTATGGGAATTTTCCTGGTCATGTATTAATCTTTTCAGTGGTACATCTTATATCCCTGAATCTTTTCCGTGGCCATGGCGGGCATAACCGCCGTCTGTGCCACGCTGAAAATTTATCTGTCGCCCATTGAGTCGCCCGCTTTTTACTGAGAGACCATTATTTTGACGACACTTAAACCCTTGTTAGCGAAAAACCGCAGCTGGGCGCTACAGCGGCGCCAGCGTAATCCGCGTTACTTTGATAAGAATCTGCATCAGCAGAAGCCCCATTCGCTATGGATTGGCTGCTCCGACAGTCGGGTACCGGCAGAAGTGCTGACCGGGTCGCATCCGGGAGAACTGTTTGTCCACCGCAATATCGCCAATATGGTGATCGACAACGACGACAATTTTATGAGTGTGCTGCAGTACGCGCTGGAGTATCTCAACGTCTCGCGCATTGTGCTGTGCGGCCACTATGGCTGCGGCGGCGTTCAGGCGGCAGTGGCATTACCGCAGAGCCCACTGGCGCAGGAGGATTCCGCGCTGGCGCGCCGTATCACTGGGCTGCGCACCGCGTTGTCAGCGGGGCTGGCGGCGTTCCATGCGGCGGAGGGGCAGGATGAAACTCTGCGTCAGAATCAGCTGGTCGAAGCGAATGTGATTGCGCAGTTTTCCCGTCTGGTGGCGACCGAACCGGTAAAAGCCGCCTGGCGACAGGGTGTGGCGCTGGATGTGTTTGGCTGTGTGTATGACCTGCAGTCAGGACATCTGAAAGAGTTAATTCAGCAATCAGCAGAGGAACTTTCACCATGAATCTGAGCACTTTGCGGCAGGATTTCCCTGCCGGTCTCGTTGTGTTTCTGGTGGCTTTGCCGCTATGCCTCGGTATTGCGCAAGCCAGTGGTTTGCCGCCGTTTGTCGGGCTATTAACCGGGGTGATCGGCGGGCTGGTAGTGACGTCTCTCAGTCCGTCACGGTTTGCCGTCAGCGGCCCGGCGGCAGGGCTGGTGACCATTGTGGTGGCCTCGATTGCCTCCCTGGGTTCATTTTCCGCCTTTTTGCTGGCGGTGGTGCTGGCTGGCGTACTGCAGTTTATCTTTGGCGTTGTCCGCGCCGGACGTTTTATTAGCCTGGTGCCCGGCAGTGTGATTAAAGGCATGCTGGCGGCGATTGGTATTCTGCTGATTATGCAGCAGATTCCGGTGGCGCTTGGCGCGGCAGGCGAGAGTGAACTGGCCTCCCTGTTCAGTGGCGAGTTCACTTTCTCTTTCTCTGCTATCGTGGTGGCAGCGGCAGGACTGGCGATCCTCTGGTTATGGAGCACGCCGCTGGTTAAACGAGTGAAGGTGCTGAGCTGGATACCCGGGCCGCTGATTGCCGTGCTGTTTGGTTGCCTGGCGACGGTATCTGGCCACCTTATCCATCCAGAGTTTGTCAGCAGCCTGCCGCGTATTTCGTTGCCGGAGTTTGGCTCGCTGGCCGCCGTTGCCAGTGAACTGGAAGGACCGGACTGGCAGGCGTGGCGGAATCCGTCCGTATACGTGGTGGCCGTGACGCTGGCGCTGGTCGCCAGTCTCGAAACTCTGCTCAGTCAGGAAGCGCTGAAGAAATTGCGTCCGCAGAATCCGCCGCCATCACCGGATAAAGAGATGCGGGCACAGGGTGTTGGCAACCTGCTTTCCGGTCTGCTGGGCGGCCTGCCGATTACTGCCGTGATTGTGCGCAGCTCGGTTAATGTCAGCGCCGGAGCGCAGAGCAAAGTTTCGGTGTTGCTGCATGGCGTCCTGCTGCTGGTGTGTGGTCTGTATTTCAGTCAGTTACTGAACGCTATCCCGCTGGCAAGCCTGGCGGCGGTGCTGCTGTACACCGGTTATAAACTGGCGACGCCGCGTCTGTTTGTCGACCAGATCCGCATGGGCGCCCAGCAGTTTGTTCCTTTTATTGTCACTATTGGCGGGATTATTGCCTTTGGCATGCTTACCGGGATTGGACTCGGTATTGCCACGCAGATCCTCTACAGCGTGTATAAGAGCCATCGCAATGCACTGCAGCTGACGCGCTATGACGACCATTACGTGCTGCGTTTTCAGCAGAACCTGACGTTTATGCATAATCCGCGTCTGCAGGGATTACTGGCGGAGATCCCGGAAAACAGCGTGGTGATTGTTGATCATGATAATGCTGAATATATCGATCCTGACGTAAAAGCGGTGCTGCAGGACTTTAGTGAAAATGCCACCGATCGCGGCATCAGATTAAGCCAGTGGCCACTGGCGTTCAGATCGGCATAGCCCGTATGAAGCGGATGATATTCGCCACTATCATCCGCTTTCTTATCCCGCCGTTTCCCTTTCTGTGATAAAATCCTTGCCTCTGATGCCAGGAATAATCCTATAAACCAATAACATGCAGAATAATGTTGTGATTATTTCTCTTTGGTCAGATAAAAATAAAAAACACATCATTACGAGCTTCATTTGCTGACGCCATCTCAGACATCGCTTTCTGCCGGTGATTGTCGCGTCCGTGAAACAGAGTGGGTATCAGGACGTATGCGATTTAAATTACTGGATGAAAATAATAACAAAGCCAATGGGTTAACCCTGTTCCTGGTCACTGCCCTGTTCTGCTTTATTGGCGCACATGTGCGAATGCCGCAGGAATTATCGCTATTCTGGCCGGTGAATGCGCTGGTGGCAGGGATAATTGTGCGTTTCCCTTTTCTGCACACCACGCGTAGTTATCTGATTTGTTATCTGGCGATGGTGCTCTACGACGCGCTGTTTTCTGGCTGGTCCGCGCCATCACTGACGATTAACCTCGCCAATATCATCTTTATCTTTATTGTCGCCAGCCTGCTGATCAAACGGGATAAAGATAACTCCGGCATTGACCGCCCTGGCAAAGCGCTGCAGATTTTTCCCGCCTGTTTGCTGGCATCAATCGCCTGTGCAACCTGGGGCTCGCTGGCGCAGGGCGCAGCGATGGGGGATAACTTCCTGCCCGCATGGGGCGACTGGCTCAGTGAGCAGTTTTCCACTGGCGTGATGCTGCTGCCTTTTCTGTTAACACTGCCAGCGAGTTTCACCCTGAAGCTGCCGCGATTCAGGCAACTGCTGCCCGTGATTACGCTGATTGCGTCGGTGGTGCTGGCTGCTGTCATTGGCGGCGGAGGCAGTCTTTCTTTCCCGTTACCGGCACTGATCTGGTGCGCCATTGCCTATCCGATTCATATTACCAGCCTGATCACGCTGATTACCGGGGTGACGGAAATTATGCTGGTCGTCAGCGGCGTGATGAATATTCAGGGCAGCGATGCCTTATTACCGCTGTCGCACCTGGTTTCCGCACGTCTGGGGATTGCCACGATGGCGATCAGCCCGCTGATTGTGGCGGTCAGCATGGATGCAATTATTCGTCTGAATAAGCAGCTGGCATTGCGGGCGAATTACGATTTTCTTACCCGTCTGCTGTCCCGTTCTGGTTTGTACGAACAGTTGCGGCTGCGCGATGAACACGCCGATAGTCAAACCGCGAGCGCAGGCGTGATGCTGGTGGATATTGACTATTTTAAAGCGATTAATGACAGCTTTGGTCACGATTCCGGTGACGCAGTGCTGGAAGAGATGGCGAACCGTATGCGCAACGTCATTGGCGAGCGTGGCCTGATTTGCCGTTTCGGCGGTGAGGAGTTTGTCGCGGTATTCTTTAATCTGCCGCGCGCTGATCTGTTCCAGCTTGCTGAGCAGATCCGCCATGCTGTGATCATGGATAAATTTACTCTGCAGGGCAATGAGATTGGCATCACCGTCAGTATCGGTATCGCCAGCGAAGAGACGCGCGGGGGGAGTTGTGTTGAACGGGTGAACTCGCTGATTTCTGCGGCGGATAAACGCTTGTACCACTCAAAACGTAATGGCCGTAATCAGACGTCACCGCAGTTGGAGGGGGAAGAGGTGGTGTAAAAGCTGAGTACCCACATTAGCGGTGCAAAGGTGACGATATGGAAGCGGTAAAAATTTACCAAATCAACCCCGAACTGTGGATTGCAATTTATTTCAGGAGCTGATGCTGGGCAAGTTATCGGTGAATCATGATTGATTTGTCGATGTTCTAACAGCGGTATGATTTATTGAAGGGAAGCAGAATGCTTCCCTTTTTTATTAGGAAAATAAAAAAAAGTGAATAATTATAGTTCATGTTATGGGTTTTGCAAATTTCCGATAAATTTATTTTGTTTTGTCATCTTTTTGTAATATGAGCCATGGGTGACAAGAAATTTACTTTTTATTTCAGATTTTGCTGAGAAAAATCCTAATATTTGTCTTTGGTAACTTGCTGTTTTTATTTTGTTTGTTCTATATTCAAATTAAGAGCGTGGGGAGATAGCGACTAAATGAGACTCTGGTAGCTTTCTTGTCGCTAAAATCCATGACAGAGTAGTGCGGCATAGGCAGTGCGGTTTGCTACCGGCACAGCATAAAATTAGCCTAATACAAGTCTTTAGGGGCGCCTAAGGGCGGTAGCGTGCTCGGATTATTCTGGTTATTTGCATTTCTTTCTTCGTGCTCTTTCCTCGCTGGTCATCCTGATGGTCATGGGAGGCCGATACTGTAACATCTAACAGGCAAGCCAATTTCTGCCTGATGAATTATCACAATATGGATGTCGTTGAATGCGAGTGTTAATTACCGGAAGTCATGGGCAGGTTGGTTGCCTGCTCGTAGCTAAGCTGAAAGAAAAAGCTCATATTATGGCCCCGGGCCACCATGAATTGGACATTACCCAGCGTCAGGCTGTGCTCAATGCGGTTATGACGTTCCAGCCTGATTATATTATCAACGCCGCTGCTTATACTGCGGTAGATAAGGCCGAAGACGAGCCTGAACTCTCTTTTGCCATTAATCGTGACGGCCCGGCACATCTTGCTGAGGCTGCTCGTCTGCATAACTCCACTCTTATTGATATCTCCACTGACTATGTCTTTGATGGGCAGGGGCATGCCTGCTATACGGAAAATATGCCGACAGCACCGTTAGGCGTTTATGGATGCAGTAAGCTGGCCGGTGAACAGGCTGTGGTGGAACATTGCGAAAAATTTTTCGTCGTGAGGACGGCGTGGGTATTTAGCGAAAATGGTAATAATTTTGCCAGGACGATGTTGCGATTGGGGGCAACGCGTGATGAACTTTCTGTTGTTGGTGATCAGTTTGGCGGTCCAACATATGCGGGTGATCTTGCTGATGCCTTAATTACGATGATCAAGGCTGTTGAATCAGGTAGAGAGCCACTCTGGGGTATCTACCATTTTTCCGGAATGCCGCATGTTAGCTGGTTTGAGTTTGCTTCGGCGATTTTCACTCAGGCGGCCGGGCAAGGCGTGTTAGCAAAAGTACCATCTCTGGCAGCCATTCCGAGCTCTGCTTATCCGACTCGTGCGCAGCGGCCTGCCAATTCCCGGTTGGACTGCAGCAAAATTGGTCTGAAATTTGGCATTAAACCTAGCAACTGGCCGTTAGCATTGAAGAATATTACGGAATATAAGTGATCTTATAGATATAATTAATACAGATATTGCTGATGTAAAAATTATTGAGCCAACTATCTTTAGTGATGAGCGTGTTTTTTTATGGAAACATGGCAACAAAAAAATTGAAGGATTGGTTACTGGAAGATTTTTTAATTTTGTGCAAGATAACCACTCAAAGTCTAAAAAAGGGATTTTACGTGGATTGCATTACCAAACTGAAAATACGCAAGGGAAGTTGGTTAGAGTTGTTAGTGGTGACGTGTTTGATGTTGCTGTTGATATCCGAAAAGGATCGCCAACCTTTGGGCATTGGATAGGGTGTTATCTTTCCGCAGAAAACAAAAGACAAATGTGGGTTACGGAAGGTTTTGCCCACGGTTTTTATGTGACAAGCGACCACGCTGAATTTATCTATAAATGCACGGACTATTATAACCCAGCAGCAGAACACTGCATTCTTTGGAATGACAGTGATATTGGAATTGAATGGCCAGTTGTTAATGAAAGGGTCTTTTTATCAGAAAAAGATGAAGCAGGTAAAGCATTAAAAAAAGTGTGCATCTTTAAAATTATACATTTTTTTTGAGGTTTTTATTAACGGAAAAAATGTGAGAAGACCCACCATAGTGCACGCTGCATTAAATGACTCACCTGTGAATTTGAAACTTTCTTATATGATAAGTCCTGTATCAACCAAAAAACATGGAAGATATGTCCGGATTTATTTAAGGGTGTTGAAGATTTTTTAAATAGACTGGATTCAGTTCTGGTTATGGCGAATTATCTATTCTTTATAAATTCATCGTGGTTATAAAGTTATTGAGCGATAGGAGTAAATTTTGTCGAACATTATTCTGCCGGTGATCATGTGTGGTGGAAGTGGGTCTCGGCTTTGGCCTGTATCTCGTGAGCAACATCCAAAACCATTTATTACTTTGGCTGATGGAGATAGCTTGATTCAGAAAGCATTAAAAAGAGCTCAATCTCTTGGCAACGTCAAAGAAATTATCACAGTTACTAATCGCGAGTTACTATTCAAAGCGATGGATGCATTCGACGAGGTTAATACAACCTCTATTCCCCATTCTTATATCCTTGAGCCTATGGGGCGCAACACGGCGGCAGCAATATCCTCTGCCGCATTACTTGCGCAGCGTAAGCATGGCGATAATGCTATTTTGATCGTTTTGGCTGCAGACCATCTTATAGGAAATAATGACGCATTTATTGAGGCCGTTAATGGGGCTGCAAATCTTGCCAGCCAGTCCCGTCTGGTTACATTCGGAATCGAGCCTGAAAAAGCAGAAACCGGTTATGGTTATATCAAATTCCTTGGCAATAAGGTGGAGAGCTTTGTAGAAAAGCCCTCCTATGATACGGCTGTCGAATACATTAATTCAGGAGAGTATTTATGGAACTCAGGAATGTTTTGTTTCACGGCTGGAATGATTCTGAAAGAGTTGAAAAACTGGTGTCCACAAGTGCTTTCTGCCGTTGAACGTTGTATTAATGTGTCTAAAACGCTGGAAGCGAACGGCGCGACTCAGATTTATCTGGATAAAACAAGTTTTTCGCATGTTGAGGATATCTCCATCGACTATGCGGTTATGGAGAAATCTAAAAGTGTATCGGTAGTTCCATGCAATATTGGTTGGTGTGATATTGGCTCCTGGTCAGCATTAAGTGAATTGCTCGAGCCTGATCAAAGTGGGAACACAATTGATTCGGATGCCGGAACGTTGCTGCATAACGTCAGGAATTGTTATATCAAAGCGGAAGATCGAGTTATTGGCGCAGTTGGTGTTGATAATCTGATGATTATAGATACGGCAGATGCCTTACTCATTGCTCACAAGGATTGCGGACAAGATGTTAAGCGTATCTACAGCCAGTTAAAAATGATGGGCCATACTGCGTATAAGGCACATCGAACTGTTCACCGTCCCTGGGGAACATCGACCCTTCTTGAACAGGGGGGCTATTTCAGAATAAATCGTATGGTGGTCAAACCGGGTAAAAGCCTGAGCATGCAAATGCATAAGTATCGCAGTGAGCACTGGATAGTCGTTGCGGGTACTGCTCATATTATTAATGGCAACAGCGATAGATCACTTTCAATCAATCAGTCGACATATATTCCTGCCGGAGAAAAACACAAAGTAGAGAACCTTGGCACCATTGAGCTGGTCATGATCGAAGTCCAGAGCGGAGAGTACCTTGGCGAGGATGATATTGTTCGTTTCGACGAAGAATAAAAGGAAAAGGCCGATGACGTTAACATGTTTCAAATCCTATGACATTCGTGGTCGGCTCGGGGACGAGCTTAATAGTGATATTGCCTACAATATTGGCCGGGCATTTGGCCAGTATCTGAAGGCACAGACAGTCGTAGTAGGCGGGGATATCCGGCTAAGCAGTGATGAACTCAAAACCTCACTGGCAAAAGGCCTGCAGGATGCAGGTGTAAATGTGATTGATCTCGGAGTTACAGGTACAGAAGAGATCTATTTTGCAGCATTCCATTTGGATGTTGATGGCGCAATAGAGGTTACCGCCAGTCACAATCCTATCGATTATAACGGAATGAAACTTGTAGGGCGTGGTGCTAAACCTATTAGCAGTGATACCGGACTTAATGATATCCGGGATCTGGCATTTTCTGGAAAGTTTACCAGTGGCGATAAAAAGGGAGAATATACCAGACTGTCGATCCTCAATGCTTATGTTGATCATCTGATGACATATATTGATGTTGGTAAGCTGAAACCTGTGAAGCTTGTCGTGAACGCAGGTAATGGCGCCGCAGGTCATGTCATTGATGAAATTGAATCCAGATTTAAAAAATTGCAGGTTCCCATTGACTTTATAAAAATAAACCATGAACCTGATGGCCATTTTCCAAATGGTATTCCTAACCCGCTCTTGCCTGAGAATCGGGCTTCCACGGCAAATGCTGTCAGACGTTATCACGCTGATATGGGGATCGCCTGGGATGGCGATTTTGATCGTTGTTTCATGTTTGATGAAAATGGCGATTTTGTTGAAGGCTACTATATAGTTGGCCTGTTGGCTGAAGCATTCCTGACCAAGCTCGCTGGGGAAAAAATCATTCACGACCCTCGCCTAACCTGGAACACGATTGAGGTAGTTAAGCAGATTGGTGGTTTCCCGGTCCAGAGTAAGACCGGCCATGCATTTATTAAAGAGCGCATGCGTGCGGAAAACGCAATTTATGGTGGCGAAATGAGTGCCCACCATTACTTTCGTGATTTTTCCTATTGCGATAGCGGTATGATTCCCTGGCTGTTAGTTATTGAACTCGTGTCATCAAAAAATACGACTTTATCCAAGCTGCTTGATATGCGTATGAGAAAATACCCATGTAGTGGTGAACTCAATTATAAAGTTACTAATGCTGAGGAGATCATGGCGCTAATTGAAGAAACTTTTAAAGATGAAGCGGTTAGTATTGATCGTACGGATGGTTTGGGTATGGATATGCCAGATTGGCGTTTTAATGTTCGCACATCAAATACCGAGCCACTTCTGCGTTTAAATGTTGAAACCCGATCGATGAAAGATTTGCTGTGGAAAAAAGTTTCAGAAATTGAGCTTCTGATTAAGCAGTTATGCATTTAATTTGAGAGTCACAGTATTGGATTGAAGGTAAATACTTTAACAAGTCATTTTATAAGGGTTGTAATAGATGAGAACCAACACATCTAATTCAGTGTGTGAGGTGAGTGAAGAAAAAGATGGAGCTGCGTCAGGATGGCGAGAGCATAATGGTAAGACCGATATCATCGAGGGTGTTACAGCATATTATGTTTGGGTGATATGGGGATGGCATGACATAAGGCAGCGTTATCGCAGATCAATTCTAGGACCGTTCTGGTTCACATTGACGACGCTAATTATGGTTGGCGCCCTAGGTTTTCTTTATTCTCAGTTGTTGGGGCAAGATATTTCGACATATCTGCCCTATCTAGGTATCGGTCTGGTCGTTTGGCAATTCATTAGCACCTCAGCAAATGAAGCCTGCATGACATTTATAGGCTCGGCCAATATAATAAAACAAATACGTATGCCATTGACTACACATGTGTGTCGCATGGCCTGGCGGAACTTTATTATACTATTGCATAGCTTGCCTGTGGTTATAATACTCATGCTCTGTTTTGGCCATTCTCTGACGTTAGAGGCATTTTTATTAATTCCTGGCTTATTGATTACTTTCTTTAATGCCATTTGGGTCGGTGTTGTTCTTGGTATATTATGTGCCAGATTTAGGGACATTGCTCCTATTATCGGTAATTTGTTTCAGGTCTGCTTCTTTGTTACGCCGGTGATGTGGCGAACGGAAGATTTGAAAGAGCGTGCCTGGATTGCTGACATAAATCCATTTTATTACTTAATTGAAATAATTCGTGCTCCAGTCCTCGGTGGGACGATTACATTATTAACCTGGGTTTCGTGTTTCATCATACTGGTAGTGGGATTTGGTTTGGCTCAATATTTAATGAGTCGTTATCGTGACCGTGTTGCATACTGGCTTTAATATTATGAAAACTCATATTGTATCTGAAAAGGTTTGTGTCGAGTTTCCTATATTTGAAAATTCACACAGGTCACTTAAAAATAAAATGATAAATTTAACGACCGGAGGACGGATTGGTTCTAATGCCGGTAAGCATCCGGTCGTGCGAGCGCTTAATGATATCACTTTTGATATCAAAGAGGGCGATCGAGTTGGTTTGGTCGGCCATAATGGTTCAGGTAAAACGACACTGTTACGCGTTCTCTCTGGGGTATATGCTCCCGTTTCTGGACTATTGTCAATAAAGGGGCGCGTCGTGTCGCTTCTTGATGTATCGATGGGAATGGATCCGGATGCCTCTGGGTTTGAAAATATTTATCTGAGAGGGATTATGGATGGCCTTAAACCTGCCCATATCCGTAGTAAAATTGACGAAATTGCCGATTTTACTGGCTTAGGTGATTATCTCAATTTTCCTGTCAGGACGTATTCAAGTGGTATGCAATTACGTTTGGCTTTTGCCATATCGACTAGCGTTAATGCTGATATTCTTATTATGGATGAATGGCTAAGTGTTGGTGATACTGAGTTTAGTATTAAAGCGCAAAATCGATTGAATCAATTAATAGATAATGCTTCTATCCTTATTCTTGCGTCGCATTCACCTGAACTCATCTCTCGTGTGTGCAATCGAAGGATTCATTTGGAGCATGGTGTCATTACAAATGATGATATAATAGAACGTAAGCCATTGGAGGGTGAATGTGAAAATAAGAAACTTTAGAATTTCTTCACGGCATCCTGCGTTGATCGCCTCCGAATATATATTCTCTATTCCGCCATTCCGTACTATAAAAGGCATAATGAGTGCAAAAATTGCCTATCCTTATGCGGAGAGAAAGGAGAATCGTGATGTTACTACTAAAGTGAAAACATTACGTAGTTATTATCGTGAACCATTCGAGAGACGTGTCAGGATTGCGCAGGGGAAATTGGTTGAAACCCTTGTTTTTGCTGCTCAGGAAATTCCTTATTATAAAGACTTATTTAAGTCCATTCAATTTGACCCGGCCTCAGTTTCACGTGATATAAAATATCTTGAGGATGTCCCATTATTAACCAAAGATATTATCAGAGAGCAAGGTGAGCGGCTTTATTCTCATTCATTGAATAATATTCGCCACCATATATGTAAGACTGGCGGCTCTACCGGGCAGTCTTGTCATATCGCTTACGATCAGCCTGCCGCCGACTGGTCTTCTGCCGTGACATTGTACGCACGAGAAAGGGCTGGCAATACTAAGTGGCGTTCCGAATTGCATTTTGCCTGTCGTTTCCCCGATATGAACGACCCTGGCTGGCCAACTCGTGAAGATTTCAAATGCTTTGCGATGAATCGCAGTAACATCTTCTTTGACCGCCTTGATGACGTTGGTTTAGCCGAGATCAGGCAAACTCTCAAGCGACGAAAACCTTACATGGTTCATGCTCATCCCTCGACTATCTATGCACTAGCTTGCTACATAGAGCGTAAATTTGGTAGCGAGAACAGTTTCAAAGTATTTGAATCCAGTGGGGAATTGCTGGAGCCATATATGCGTGAGACTATATCCCGGGTACTGGGTTGCCGTGTAGTCGATCGATATGGGCTGGCTGAGCTGGGGGTCATGGCATATGAGTTAGATGGCCATGAAAGGGGACTGCAGGTAATGGATTCCGAAGGCTGGCCAGAGAGTAAATTAACTGATACCGGTCAGCATGCATTGATATTCACGGGATTCCATAATCGTTTAATGCCATTGATCCGTTATACGACAGGTGATTTAGCTGAAGTAGAACAGCGTGCCGATGGTTTTTGGCTGAAAAATATAACGGGCCGAATTCATGACATCATCGTGATTGGCGGCATTACATATCCAACTCACACTATTCAGGATATGTTGGATTTTCGTGTCGGTGGCATTCAGGAATTTCAGATTGATGTCCGTGGTGAGAAACCCATATTGCGAGTGGTGCCAGAGGCTGATGCAGATTTGACGCAAATAGCAGCAAAAATAGAAAGTTATTGGCCAAATGCAATGGCAGTCGAATTTGTTGGGCATAATGATCTTATCCGCGTTGGCCACAGGGCCAAATTCCGACATGTGGTGACAGCATGATTGGTGTTCTCTATTCTTATAAAGACCGCGAAGCGGGCGAACTGGTTTTAGCCGCACTTCAGAGAAGCGTTACTTTGACGCTTGCCACAAGAATTGCACTCAATGATATTTCACAGAAAGATTTTATTCTGGCTATAAACCCTGACGAACAGGTTGGGGAATTGCTTATCGCCTGGCTGGCAGCTGGAAAGCGGAAATTATTACTGTTCGGTGATATGCCCGAGTGCCTGCGTTGCTATTTCACTCTGGTCGAGACCGGATGGCATGGATCTTTTGAACAATGTTCCCGCAGTCGTCCTGCAGAAAGCGGACACTATTCTGAGAGTCAGGGCATTATCAGGTATTCAGCACTCGCTGGAAAGTTGGGCGCAGACGGCTGGTCCCGGGCTTTGGAACGTTTTGATTTTACCGATGAATGGAATAATTTAGCTTTCGGCGCTGTGCGAACGGATAAATCTCTTTGGAGTGTGAGTGCTTCATTGAGAGCGCCTGCTCTTGCAGAAGTCGCCTGCATTGATGATGGCGAACATATTTTAGCCACCTATGCCGCCCTTTTTGACAGCGAACGGTCGAGTACGGTGTGGATTAACCGTCCCGTTGGTTTTATTGATTCCTTTGAATGGCGTCTCATCGAGATATTCATCGCGGACTGGAGATATAAGGAAGGGTTACCTTGTTCCCCTGTGGTCAGTGAAATACCTTATGGCTATGATTCCGCCATCACGATGAGACTTGATTGTGATGAGGATATTCTTTCTGCTAAACCACTGTGGGAAGCATACCGAAAATTAGGAGTTCCATTATCACTGGCGCTTCATACCAACAATTTACCAAATTCAGCGCATGAAGATTTTCTCAGAGAATTTGTCAATGCAGGCGGCGCGTTACTATCTCATACCGCGACACATGCTCCTGACTGGGGTGGGAGTTACGAGGCTGCATTCCACGAAGCTGTAGAATCACGTGTTAAAATAGAAGCCGCTACAGGCGTTCGTGTACAATACGCCGTCTCTCCTTTCCATCAATCACCCCCTTATGCTCTGGCCGCGCTCTGTGATGCTGGTTATCTTGGATGCATTGGAGGGATCATTAGGAATGATCCGGAGTTTCTGATAGCACGTGGTGGCAATCTGGCTAACCTGCCAGATGGTTTTATTGGGCATTCCCAGCAGACTATGTTGCATGGTGATTGTTTGTTGGTTGATGGTGACCCTCTCGCAATCTTTAAACAAGCTTTTGACCAGGCACTGGCAACAAGAACACTGTTTGGTTTTTTAGATCATCCATTCTCACCCCGCTATAAATATGGCTGGAAAGATGAACAAAGCCGTATTGCTGCTCATCAGGTGTTAATTGAATATATACGTACAACCGCCCGACGACCTTTATTCATGAATGAGTGCCAGGCAATGGACTTCTTGCGTAATCGTGCCGCCATTCGTATAAAAACTTACGGTGATAGTTTTATTGCAGATGTGCCGTTGAATAATGCATCCTGTGAATACGGCATTCAGTTCCGGGGCGAGCTTGTCAAACTCAACGATGGAATGGTGCTGAAATGAAAGTGCTTGTTGTGATGGGAACTCGCCCGGAAGTGATCAAGCTGGCTCCGCTCGTTAATGTATTACGTGACCGCGCTGATGTCAGAGTATGTAGTAGTGGGCAGCATCGAGAGATGTTGACGCAGGCGCTGCATGCTTTCTCTCTGGTTCCTGATATCCAGCTTGACACTATGAGTCCAGGTCGATCACTTAATATCCTGGCGTCCCGGCAACTGGAAGTTTTAGATGAGGTACTGGCGCAAGAGTGCCCTGATTGGGTCGTTGTTCAGGGTGATACGACAACTGCTTTCTGTGCCGGATTGGCAGCTTTTCATCGGGGGATTCGTGTTGCTCATGTTGAAGCAGGTCTGCGTACGGGCGACATTGCCAGCCCATTTCCTGAAGAGGCTAATCGAAGTTTATTGGCGCGGATTGCCTCCCTTCATTGTGCTCCAACCCATATGGCTGCGGTGAAGTTACGGGCAGAAAATGTGCCGGAGAATGCTATTCTCATTACAGGAAACACTATTGTAGATGCCATAAAGCTGACGCAACGGATGTGGAATAATGGGAAACCTCATGCTATCCCACCGGTATTGGATGAATGGATCTCTGATGGCCCATTCATATTACTGACTTGCCACCGACGTGAGAACTTTGGGAGCGCTTTAGAGAATATATGCCTGATGATTAGGGGATTATCTTCGCGTTACCCCGCAATCCGTTGGGTATTTCCTGTTCATCTCAACCCGAATGTTCGCGAACCCGTGCAGCGCATACTTGGGGAGACAAAAAATATTCTATTAATTGAACCAGTGGATTACCAGGTTAGCCTGTATCTGATCTCTAAAGCTATTCTGGTGGTCTCTGATTCGGGAGGAATTCAGGAAGAAGCGCCAACCTTTGGCACTCCTGTAGTCATCATGCGTGAACATACAGAGCGTATGGAAGGGGTTCATGCCGGATTTTCCATTCTGGCCGGACAAAGACCGGAGCGTATTGAGTCGGCAATACACCACTGGTTAACCCAGGAGCAGGAAAGGGAAGCCTTGATGAATCGACAAAACCCATATGGGGATGGATACGCCGCATTGCGAATAGCTAATGCACTACTGGGTCTGCCCGTGGAGGAATTTCGTGGTTGATGAGGATATAGTCGATTGCATTCCATCATCCTGCATCATGTTTGCTACAGCTGACTGGGATGAGCCTTACTGGACTAATAAGCAGCATTGTGCTCGTTCTCTTGCTGAACTTGGCGTGAACGTATTGTATGTGGAAAGTGTTGGACTAAGAAATCCAAAACCAGGGAGTAAAAAAGACTGGCGGAGACTTTGGAACCGTTTATATAAGGGATTATCATCTTTGGTATTTGGCGCTCCAGAATGTGCAAAGGGGGTATTCGTTCTCTCCCCGCTTCTGATTCCCGCAGGACATCGTTATACCTTAACCCGGACCATAAATCGCTGGCTATTAAAAGCTGAGATTACTCGCTCCATGTGGGGGCGAAAATTTATAAAGCCACTTGTGTGGACTTATCATCCATTTATGCTGGATGTAATTGATAATATTAATACTGCTGCAATACTTTATCATTGTGTAGATGACCTTGCCGCTGTTCCTGGTGTAAATAGCCAGGCCTTCCGTATCGGTGAAGTGGAATTACTGAAAAAAGCAGATGTTGTCTTTGCGACAGCTCCTGCATTGGCTAAACACTGTGAAGCTTTTAATGCCAACACGCACTTTTTACCGAATGTCGTTGATGCAGCACACTTCGGTAAGGCGCTGGAAGCGGGGCCAATTCCTGGGGATCTTGCGCTTATTCCGGAACCAAGGCTTTGCTATCATGGGGTTCTTTCAGATTTCAAAATCGATTTTCAGCTCTTGTTGAATGCTGTCAGGATGAAACCTGAATGGAGCTGGGTCTTCATTGGCGAAGAGCGTGAGGGGCAAAAAAGTCCTCTGGTTAAAGAATTGACCTCAATGCCTAATGTCTATTTTTTAGGTTATCGTCCCTATTCCGTCTTACCGCAATATCTGCGTGGTGTACAGGTTGGATTGTTGCCATCATTGGTCAATGAATACACGCGTTCGATGTTCCCGATGAAATATTTCGAATATCTGGCGTCCGGAATACCTGTAGCATCAACACCATTGGATTTCCTGCAAGCCTGCAAGAATGGTATCGTCAGTGGGGAAAATGCGGAAGAATTTGTGGCGGCTATTGCGCAACAAATAAAAAGAGGACGATTGCTCGATAAGGATGTGAATCAATTTGTGGGCAGCAATACCTGGCGAGCTCGTTGTTTGAAAATGTTAGCAGAACTAAAGTAAGAGCATCGTTGAGATATAATTAAAATCTGAGTGTCGCACAGCATGGGATGATTAAATTATTTTCCTTAGCGTAAGAGATCCAATAAAATGGCGTGATTTATTAATTTTATATTTCGCGGTTGGGTCAAGTATATTTAATTTTTATTTCCTGAAATTACAATGGTAAGTAAAATATGCATTTATTAGCTCGTCCTCATATAATGATGGTAACGCATGTAATACCTTATCCACCGGCCGCAGGTAACGAAATTAGAACATTTAGAATGTTGCAGTGGTTTAAATATAAAGGATATCGTGTTTCCCTTGTTTTAAAACCTCTCGGTACAGAGGAAATATCAACTGAGTGCGTTTTCGGTTTGAAACAGCTTGTTGATGATCTTTATATATTTGATGCTAAATATCCTGTGCCTGTCAGTGAGGCTAAAGAATTTAAAGTAGATGAAGTTGAAGGGATAGCCAGCCTTGTTGATATGCAGAGTGGTTTTTGCCCTCCATGGTTTGTCGCTGAAATTGATGCCCTTGTGAATAAGATTAAACCAGATACGATTATATGTCAGTATATATTCATGAGTAGAGTGCTGCTTTCAGATAGTGCCATCGACACCTTAAAAATAATAGATACTATTGATCTATTTTTTAAGAAGCAAGAAACAGTTGAGAAATACAGCATTGCCAATTTTGGGCTGATTATGTCGGCGAGTGACGAAGCGAAACTATTCAAACGAGCTGATGTTCTCCTGGGAATACAACAACTGGAATTTGAAGAAATCAAGCGTTTAGTCCCGGAACGCAAAGTGCTTCTGACTGGATTCGATGTGGACATTTTCCATCCTGATCTGGCTAAGCAAAAAGAAGGATTGGTGCTGATTGTCGCATCCAGTAATGAGTTTAATGTACGTGGGACTCAAGATTTTCTTGATTATACCTGGCCGCTTGTTCAGGAGCGTTATCCAGAGGCGCGTTTGCGCCTGATCGGCAAAGTATGTGATTATGTACACACTTACGATGACTCCGTCGAAAAAATCGGTTTTGTTCGCGATCTTACGGAGGAATATACCCAGGCGAGTGTCGTCATCAATCCATGTGGCGTAGGAACGGGGCTTAAAATTAAGACCGTCGAGGCGCTGGCATGGGGTAAAGCACATATCGGATGGCCTGCTTCTGCTGATGGCCTCAGGGAAATAGCAGAACTGCCTTATATTGTTGCTCAAGATATCGTTGAATTTGCTGATGCCATCGTTGATTTATTACAAGACGGTAATCGTGCGCAAGCATTAGGCGCTGATGCACATGCATTTTCCGAACGTTACCTTGGGGCCGTTGCAACTTATAGCTCGCTTTCAGCAGAAATTGAAGCACATGCCATAGCCCGTAATAATAACTCGAACTGTGAATAAGTCTTGCGTAGAGGAATTAAAATTGAATATTAGTAACCATTTTCTTTACTCAGGCGGTAATATTGAAGGTGTGAGTGGGTCAATTAGTCTTCATGTATTTATGAATGAATCGGACGAGTTTAAATTATCTGAGAATAACCTGCATTCATGCGGCCTTACTGCCCCTGCGACGTTGACGAATGGCATTAGTAGTATTAATAAAAAACTCTATAATATTTGTCAGAGTAGCTCTGCTTACATTTTCTTTTGTCCTGCTGGATTGGTGTTTTCTGCCTCCGATATCAGCGATCTGGTTGAGGCGCTTTGCGCTGATCCGCTTTATGGTTTTGCTATGCCGCGAGTACTAGACAGTGGTGCGGAAAACGCGACAGAACAGGTAGTGGCTTGTCTTCCACAGCATGAACAGCGTGTTGTTACCGGAGCTCCGGTACTTATTAAGACCGAGGTTCTGCGTGACATTGGTTTACTGGATGAACATGCCGTTAATCTGGATTCGGCATTAGCCCAATTGTTTATGCGTGCTAACCGACGCGGCCTGATTGCACGCGTGGTGAATACCGTGCAGATTCAGGCCAGCAAAACCTGGATTGGACATCATTCTCTTACCCTGTCCCGGGCGAATGATCATAATAAGGCGATTGCGGCTCAGTCTGCTTTGCCCGAGTTGAAGTTTGAACGTCTGCTGAGCTATCGATTTGCTGACAAACTGCTACGCCATGTTTTATTTGATATTCGCAATCTGGCTCCGGGGTTCAACGGTACTGCGCATCATGTGTTATCCCTGTTGGAGCCGATATCGCGTTTGGCCGCCCAGCGCGGTATGCGCCCTTATTTTTGGGTATTGGAAGAGTCGGCGAAATTTCATGGCCTGCAGGAACTTTATCCAGGCGAAATTATTTATCAGTTGGAGCCTAATCAGTGCTTTGATGCCAGCATTCGCCTGACTCAACCGTGGAGCTTGACCGAGGTGCGTGATCAGGCTGCCGCTTCTACGATAAATATTTTTTCGGTGCTGGATACTATTGCCAGGGATTGCCACTATATACAGATGCCTCATATTGAGAGCGTATGGCGAACTATGGCGGAATACGCAGATGGCTTTGTTTACATTAGTCAATTCACGCGCGATCGATTTCTTTCGCGTTTTCCCGACGCGGTTAATGCCAGTCATGCAGTGGCGCACTGTTCTATGGATCCTGCCGAGTATTGGTCAGAAGATGTACGTTGTACTCTATCGTCGAACGAACAAATGGAGTCTGAGCCCTACGTACTGATTGTTGGTAACAACTATTACCATAAAGGGTTGGCAGAAGTCGTACCTGTACTATCCAGTGCGTTCCCCTCTGTTCACTTCAAGGTCCTCGGGGAGTATCACGGGCATCTTCATAATGTTGAGCAAATTTCTTCAGGAACACGAAGTGAGGCGGATATCGCTAGGTTGTTTGCTGATTGTTCTTGCCTGGTTTTCCCTTCATTTTATGAGGGATTCGGTTTGCCTATTTTTGAAGCTCTTGCATTTGGTAAACCAGTGCTTGCACGGCAAAGTTTGTTGATTGATGAATTGCGCAAGGGCATCGAGCCAGTTGCCGATCTTATTTCCTTTACTACGACTAATGATATGTTGCGCGGACTAAAGGCTTTGCTGGAGCAGAAAGATGTCTTACGTGCGAGAAAATATCCTGCGGTGTTGCCGCTCGAACCCTATCGTTGGGAAAATTCAGCAGCAGATATTTTGGCTCTAGTCGACGATCTGCTGACGCGTAAAGATTTAGACCGTTGCCGCAAACGGCTGGAATTCTTCTATCGCCTGGATATGTTTGATATTGAACGAGCGGGATGGGCCGATGCGGTACAGAATATGGTGAGTTTCGAATTTGAAAAGGAAGAATGATTTTGCGCATTCTCAGTTTTTTTATTCGTTATGGCGATACGGACTACAAAGGGGCCTATGAGGCCCTTATGGCTTTTTATGAGGGCATTCAAGATATTGATGTAGAGTCAGTGCTTATCGACACCGCATTAGATTCGGAGGAGCAAACCCGACTTGAAAATCAGGCCTTGCTAATGGCCGGAAACAACAGCAGACGTGAGTTTAGTGGCTGGGAAAGTGCACTTGACCACTACCGTGATCGGTTGCCGAGTTTTGATTTATTACATTTGGTGACCTCTGCTTTCCAGAATGAATATAACGGTTTTTATCCTCTGGTGTGTCGGGAGATGCTGGAATATGTGCAAGAAACCCCGCATGTGATGCTCGCACATATTGACGCTTTTCCAGAACGCGTGCGTCTTTTTGGCCGGTCGTTCCAGACATGGGGATGCTCTAAGTTTTTGTTTGCCCGTCCAACAGATGTAATAGCTCTGGGATGTTTGGTTGCGCCATTTATGGAAGATGATTTCTTTCCTGACAATAATTCAGCTCCTTTCAGAATAGATGCTCCACTTTCAAAAAATTATGCCGACTACCTGATAAACTGGCTTACTGGCGATGGTCTGCCTCATGGAAAGTGGCACTCGGTATTCCGTTACTCCGACGAAAATACCGCCAAATTTCGCTCCAAGGCGCTGTCCATCCTTGACGAACATAATTTATCAATGCGTATTCGTGAGGCGGGAATCCAGCTTGTTGATTACACATGGTGGCATGCTAATCGAGAGCATTTAGCAGACCGAATTCCACCTGATGAGCTCACTCAGGTTAAGGAGCGCAATCAATATCTATTCGGCTCTCACATCGTTGATGGCAAAGCGTTATCACAGTTGCCATATCCGGCAAAGCCTCATATAGCTGCTTTGCTCGCTGAAGGATGTGAAGACGGAATATTTGCGGGTAAGCTCATTGATGCTTTGATGGCCGTGGCTGATATATCTGAGTCCTCTTTATATGATAGTCAGCTAGTTCGTGCCGGCTTGTTGATGAAAGTAGGATACCGTTTTACTGCCAGCCAGATAGCGTGGCTGGTTCAGAGAAGCGAGAATCTCGAGCAAGATGCGGTACTGCCAATTTCACGTGGTCTGCATGCCATGTGGCTGGCGCGTGACGATTTACAACAGATTCTGGATCTGAGAACAGCTGAAGGCCGCGAAGGTCTGATCGTATGGTGGTGGCGTGCGAGCCATACCGATGCTGCGTTGCAGGAGTTAATGCCTGAGCAAGTATTATCCGAACCAGACAATTCTGTGGTGCAGGATGCTCAACTCCCCATTACGTTCGGGCTACATACAGCCTGGCTGGCGCGAGATGATTTACAGCAGGTGCTGGATCTGAAAACAACTGAGGGACGACAAGGTCTGATCCTATGGTGGTGGAATGCGAGCCATACAGATGCCAGGTTACAGACGTTGATGTCGACAGAAGCTTTGTCAGAACCGGACGACACAGTCGAGCAGGATGCCCCTTTACCCATTACCCGCGGTATGCATATGTTGTGGATGTGTCGGGATGAACTGCGCCAGTTATTTAATCTGCGCACTACTGAGGGACGCAAAAGGTTGGTCATCTGGTGGTTTGTTGAACGAACTACGCAACGTAATTTTCCCCGGCTTATGGCCGCGAAAGTACTGGATGAGATCGCGCCTCATTTCACCTCGCATGAGCCTTTTGCCCTAACTCGTGGTGAATATACGCTGTGGCTGTCACGAACTGACCTGCATGATGCGTTTGATGTTGCTTTACCTGAGGGGCGTCAGGCATATCGTGAGTGGTTAAGGACCAATGATCATCTTGATGCCATTTTGCATAATGTCCAGAAACAGGATGTGCAGGACCCCGTAAGCGATCTCACTAAGACTCACGTTATAAACAATGTCTCAGCCAGATACGGCTACCGTGACAGCGGTGTCAATGTCATAGGTTACGGGCGAGGGGAGTTTGGTATCGGTGAGGATGTACGCATGGCCGTCAGAGCGCTTTCCTCCGCAGGGATGGAAGCCTGTGTTCCCATTTTGCCACTAAGTGTGGCGGCAAGGCAGGAAGATAGCTCCATCAAAGGCTATGAAGTAACAAAGCCTGTCTTCCGTACCAACCTCATTTGTTTGCCCTATTACGAAACGCTACGGTTATTGGCGGCGACACGCCATGATGTTTTGGATCGCCGTTACAACATTGCATTCTGGCAATGGGAATTATCAAAATTTCCTGAGTCAATGCGAAGTGCATTAGAACTCGTAGATGAAATCTGGGCTTCTTCATCTTTTACCGCGGAAGCTGTACGCGCGGCAACGGATAAGCCAGTATTCCATATGCCTATGGTCGTGAGTCTTAATACGCCAACCCTGAAGTGGACACGAGCTGATTTTGCGTTATCTGAAAATGACTTTATTTTCCTTACTGTGCTTGACGGTAATTCCAGTCTGAAGCGCAAAAACCCAATGGCTGTCGTTCGCGCATTTGCTTCAGCCTTTCCCCAGGATAAGGATGTTAGCCTTGTGATCAAGGCGATGAACGTTAGCGAGTCTCTGCCACATTGGCGCAGCATCGTTGAGTGGGCAGCCAGAGATAAGCGGATCCACCTGATCGTTGACACCTATTCTAAGGACAAGCTAATTGGCTTGCAGTCGGTATGCGATAGCTTTGTTTCATTGCACCGCGCTGAAGGCTTTGGGCGCAACATTGCAGAGGCGATGTTGCTGGGCAAACCAGTTATCGTATCCGATTATTCAGGTAACCAGGACTTCACTACAGAAGAAACTGCATTCATGGTTCCGGGGTCAATCGTTCCTCTGGCTGAAGACGACTATACGTTTGCTGAAGGTCAGGTCTGGTTTGAGCCGGATGTTGGAGCTGCCGCATCTATGCTGAAGGTATGCCGGGAGGATATCGATTTGCGAAGAAGGAAAGCAGTGGCAGGCAAGGCATTCGTGAGTCGGACTTTTTCTGCTGAAAATGTCGGTGCAAGTTATAAAAAGCGAATGGATTTTCTGAAGTGATCTGAGGTCTGTTGTTTTATGCGCTTGCTTTTATTTCCCGGTGCAGTTCTTTTTTTCATTGAACTGTAGATTGCTTTTTTGATTATTCAGGCAACGCATCTATTGCTCAATGAGTCTTTTATTATTGGTTTGTGTGGACAATCAAAGCCTGAGAATTGGATTAAAATGAAGAAACTGACTGTTCTGATAACCACCTATCATGAGGCTTTTGTTGTAAAGGGAGGCGGAGAGTATGAGCTGCTTTCTATTGCCGAAGGTCTAAGGCAGTGTGGGATTGTGGCTGATATTTATGGCCCTTACTCGCGTCCGCTGGAGTTTTATGACGTGGTACTGCATTTCTCAGTACATGGCGGCGGGTTAGGATTGTTGCGACAGGCTAAAACGATGGGCAAGCCGATTGTGCTTTGGCCAAACTTATGGGTGGATGACGCGTTTGATCGTTCGCTGATTGCCACGATCAGCGAACATGTGAGTCTGGCCGATTATGTTGCATTCAAATCAGATGCTGAGAGGCGCCATTTTATCAATCAGGTGAATGTTTCTGATAACAAAAATGCCAGCTGCAAGGCTGTGGCGGACAGTTGTTATATGAAACCTGCTTCACGAGCACTGTTTCCTGAACTTTACGGTATTCGTGATTATGCTTTGTGGATTGGGTTGATCGAACCGAGTAAAAATCAACTGGCGATTATTAAACCGCTTCGTGAGAAAGGGATTCCACTGGTATTTGTGGGTAAGTACCGTGACAAAGCATATTACGATGCCTGCCGGCAGGCTGGCGGAGAGGGGGTGATGTTTATCGACAGCCTGCCCCAGCGGTCGGAAATTGTTCGTTCTGCTCTGCAGAATGCGTTGTTGTATGTCGAACTCTCGCTTGAGCCTGCAGGGTTATCGGCGCTTGAGGCAGGCTTATCGGGTAGCAGATTATTGCTTAGCGATTCGGAATGGTCGCGAGAGCACTTTCTCGACCATGCAGAATATGTCAATCCTCATTCGCCAGAAGATATTTCTGCCGGGATTGACAATGTCTTGCAACGCGTCAGCAATAACGAAAAGCTAAAAGAACATGTCTCTAACTATTGTTTTCCTAATGCATTGATGCCACTTATCGATGTTTTGAGAAGGGCTGCTGGATGATTGTCTATCTTGTAAGACATGGGTTGTCAGTGGCCAATGTTGCACGATTAGTCACAGGTAAGCCGGATGATACCCTGAATAACATTGGTTGTTCTCAGGCTGAGCACCTGCAGCAATGGCTTGTGGAGGCACAGGTTGTGCCCGATGCGTTCCTGGTGAGCCACTGGCAGCGAGCACAACAGACGGCGAAACTGCTCTATCCGCAAGCCTCCTGGGAGGTAGATGAACGGATTGGTGAAACTGATGCTGGAGATGTAGCGAATTTATCGCTCGAATCGTTCTTGGCGTCATGGCCTGATTTTTACCGTTCGCCAAAAAACCGTTATCCCGGAGGTGAATCTCATTGCATGCTCAATGCACGTGTTGTGGAGTTTTGGCTGGAACTTCAGCAGCGAGATATAAAATCAGCTCTGGTGGTTACTCATTCCGGACCGATTAGCTGCATTTTACAAAAAACATTGCATATCGATATGGGAAGATTTCCTTCATTTCTCCCTGTAAATGCCAGCATTTCGATACTGGAAGGTGAGCAGGCTGCCCACGCGAAAGACATGAATTTTACCCTGAAAGGGTTTTCTCTCGGCCCCTTGTCAAATATCTCTAAGGCGTTAACAGGAAAATGAGAAATCGTTTCGATTGCAGAGTACTGGTATTGCACCGTGAATCTCTTGTTGCCCCTGGTGTTCCTTCCTTATCTGTATCTGCAAGGGTTACAGAGGTTTTGGACTATCTTGAACATGAAACTGGAATTGAACCTTTTTCGGTTTCAGAAAGCGATGAGTGCGTCGAACGGGCGATAGCCTGGGCTGACGTTATTATGCTCAGTAAACACCGAACAAAAAGAGCTCTGGAGCTTGTTCAACTTGCGAAACGACTCGGGAAAGGGGTTATTTATGATATCGACGACTGGATATTTTCATTCCCCAGCTACAGTGGCGGCAGTGGCGAAGGTCAGGAAAATAAAACTATTGAGATAATTTCTTTATGCGACTTTGTGACCATAGCCAATGCTGAGTTGATGCGCCGTGTTCCTGCTATTATTCCTGATGCAAGGCTGGTCTATCTGCCAAATGGTATGTGGATCGAAAGATATGCCCCACAGAACAAGGTCGCGTCATCACCAGAAAGTTCAAAAAGGATTATTTTTACGAATGCGGATTTTTTAAAAGTACAAGAATCTAAAGATGCTATTCTCAGCGCGTTGAATGTTTTTTTTATGCGCCATCCTGATTATTCTTTGGATTTTTTTGGTGATCCATTTCCTGAAATGTTCTCCTTGCCATTTATGCATTTCACCAATCGCATGCCTTATCAGGATTATATGAGAACGATCGTTTCTGGTGGTTACATTTTTGCTATTACACCATTAGGTGCAGATGAAGATGTCGCATCAAGAGAGTTTAATGCCTGTAAAAACCCCTTCAAATACATAAATTACGGGGTGGCGAAAATCCCAGGGATATATTCTGCTGCAGATATTTATACTGGCTGTGTGAAAAATATGGAGACAGGAATTCTCGTGGAGAATACATATGAAGCATGGCTTTCTGCAATGGAAATGTATGTCGAGGATGGAGAACTCCGAAAAAAAGTTAGTAATGCGGCTTACAAAGATGTGAGCAAGAATTTTAATGCCAGCTCGGGTGCAGTAATATTATCAATGTTGCTTGAGTCCATAGTGTTGGGTGTGTTAGTCCCAGAGAAATCTTCCAACTAAATATTAAATCATTTATTTTTTAATGGTATATAGCCTTTATGCGAGTGATTCTTGATTTTCAAGCCTGTCAGTCAGACAGCCGATATCGCGGTATCGGCCGCGGATCTCGATCTTTAATGCTGGAAATGGCTAACAACCTGATGCTGCGCGGACATGATGTTGTTTGCTTACTGAGTGAGGCTTTTCAAGATGGCCTGGCTGCTTTGAAAGAAGATATTATTAAGCATGCGCCCGGCGTTAGCCTGGCCTCTTTTGGCTTTCCAACACCTTGTGCAGCTGCATGGTCTGAGAACAGCTGGCGACAGATGGCAGCCAGAATACTTCGCGAGCATGCGATAGCATGCCTCGAGCCGGACTTTGTTCATGTCCCCGCACTGCTGGCTGATGGCTGGGGAGATGACGCTGTTGGGTCCATTGGTGTGCTGGGTGTACATATACCGACCTCTCTCACTCAACATGATTTGATCCCCCTCGTCATGGCTGATATGTATATGCCAGCAGGGGGATTTCGCGATTACTACTTGGCGAAACTTGACGATGTGAAGCAGGCCGATCTGTTTCTTGCCATATCTGAATATTCAAGACAAGAGGCGGTCACATGGCTGAACGTCCGACCTGAGGATGTTATCAACATTTCTTCAGCTGCCGACAGTATCTTTACCAGAGAGGAAAGTAATACACCAAAAACTAATGACCTGTTCAAACGCTATCTTCTGAAGCACGGCTTTTTACTCTATGTGCCGGGAGGATTTGACCCCCGTAAGAATATAGATCGCCTGCTTGAGGCGTATGCCTTGCTACCATCAGAGGTGCGTAGAAAGCATCAGTTGGTTATTGCCAGCAAGCTTGATGAAGGAAGAGCTGCCGAGCTGAAAGAAAAATATGAAAATCTGGGGATTTCGGATTCTGATATTGTCTTAACGGATTATGTATCCGATGATGATTTAATCTTCCTTTATCAGACGTGCCATGTTTATATCTTTCCATCACTGCATGAGGGTTTTGGCCTGCCAGCACTGGAAGCGATGATGTGTGGTGCTCCGGTTATTTCCTCCAATTGTACGAGCATTCCTGAAGTTATTGGTTTGGAAGATGCGTTGTTTGATCCATACGATAAAAAAAGTATCGCGAATAAGGTTGTCGAGGTCATTTCAGATGAGAGTTTCCGGCAGCGTCTCATTGAGCATTCGAAGCATAGACCGGCTAATTTTTCCTGGAAAAAAAGTGCAAAAATTGCCGTTGATGCTTTAGAGCAAAAAAACTATAAACTTAACTGCTCCGGTTGGGATAAAGTTAAGAAATCAGAACTTCCTTCCTGTGACAATATGCTTGATAAACTTGCGGTGTTGGTACCCACCGTGTTGCCAGATGAATATGAAATTTCGGTATTTAAAGCATGTTATCAAAGTAATCTTGGATTAAAAATATGAAAATCTTTTTCAATACATATTCCGCTGCATTTCAGTGTCCGGGTGGTGGAGAAATTCAATTACTTAAATCAAAGGAAGCTCTTGAGCGGCGTGGACATGAGGTTGTTTTATTCAATCAATGGGAGCATTCGCTGGAGGATGCGGATGTTCTGCATCAATTCTCTGTTCAGGGGGGGGCGTATAATATATGTGTATATGCTCATGGGAATAACATACCGCTGGTGGTGAGTCCTATTCTGTGGTTAGGTGAGCATATTGCAGAGTATCCTATGGGGGAAATCGGGTTCACTCTTTCGCTAGCTGATGTTATTTGTCCAAACTCCAGAGCTGAAGTTGAACGATTTTTACCGCATATTAATGTACCGGAAGACAAGTATCATGTCACACACAATGGTGTGGATACAACATTCTTTGAATCTGTCTCTGCGGATATTTTCATTTCCCATTTTGGTATTAAACAGCCATTTGTGTTGTGTGTGGGGAATATCGAAAATAGAAAAAATCAGTCTGTTCTGCTGGAAGCCGCCAGTATGTCTGGTGTACATGTAGTTCTGGTAGGGAATATCAGGGATGCGCAGTATTATAGCAACCTTGAGAACCGTTTTTATGGGAAATTTAGTTATCTTGGCTATCTTGAACACGACAGTGAAATGTTGCGATCCGCATATTCCGCTTGTTCGGTTTTCGCACTTCCCAGTTTGCTTGAAACGCCTGGGCTGGCAGCACTTGAGGCTGCAGCTGCAGGGGTTCCTTTGGTTATTACTCATGAGGGGTGCACTGCTGAGTATTTCGGCCCGAATGCATTTTATGTCGATCCGGTTTCTCCCCTCGATGTGGCGGAAAAGCTTGTACTTGCGATAAAGAGTAACACTCGCGGCCTGCTGAAGGAGCATGTGCGTCAGTTCTCGTGGGATCGTGTTGCTGAAGAACTTGAGCAAGCATACCTGAAAGCGCAATCTGCTAAACATTGCGATAAGTGAAGAAATTATTCGTTAATTTTTAAATTTACAACGAGGCATTAGTACGATTTTTTTAAGATATTGATATTCTGCAATTAACACAACGTATCCGTTTGTACCTAAATTGGTTAACAATGCTCCTTTCAAGGATTTTGATTGATGAAAAGTAAAATCGCTGTCATTACAGGAATTACTGGTCAGGATGGCGCCTATCTGGCTGAGATTTTATTGGATAAAGGGTATAGCGTTTATGGTACCTACCGCCGTACTAGTTCTGTAAATTTCTGGCGCATTGAAGAGTTGGGAATTCAAAATCATGCGAATTTGCATTTGGTTGAATATGATTTGACCGATCTCTCCTCTAGTATCCGTCTGCTAGTTACTAGCGGGGCTACAGAGGTATATAACCTTGCAGCGCAGAGCTTTGTTGGTGTTTCTTTTGAACAGCCAGTTACCACTGCAGAGATTACCGGTATCGGCCCGCTTAATTTGCTGGAAGCTATTCGAATTGTAAATCCCAAAATTCGTTTCTATCAGGCCTCTACCTCTGAGATGTTTGGTAAAGTTCAAGCTATTCCACAGTCTGAATCTACCCCCTTCTATCCCCGTAGTCCGTACGGTGTGGCGAAATTATATGCCCACTGGATGACGATCAATTATCGTGAAAGCTACGGTATCTTTGCCTGTAGTGGGATACTTTTTAACCATGAATCTCCACTGCGTGGTCGCGAGTTTGTCACACGAAAAATCACCGACTCAGTTGCTAAAATTAAATTAGGCAAGCTGGATTATCTGGAGTTAGGTAATCTGGATGCACGACGCGACTGGGGATTTGCGCAGGAATATGTGGAAGGTATGTGGCGAATGCTACAGGCGGATGAACCGGACACTTATGTTCTGGCAACCAACCGAACCGAAACGGTGCGCGATTTTGTCAGTATGTCTTTTAATGCCGCAGGAATTAAAGTTGAGTTCCGCGGCCAGGGCGAAGACGAAATTGCTATTGATGTGTCCAGCGGTAAGGTCGTGGTACGCGTGAACGCGAAATTTTATCGTCCTGCTGAGGTTGAATTACTTATCGGGGATCCCGCGAAAGCGAAAGCGAAGCTGGGATGGGAAGTGAAGACTTCTCTGGAGCAATTGTGTCAAATTATGGTTGATGCTGATTTGCGTCGTAACGAAGCAGGATTTTCTTTCTGATATGACTCAACGTGCGTTGGTTACAGGCATCAATGGGTTCACTGGGCGTTATATGGCCAGGGAACTAATTGAGGCCGGTTATGAAGTGCATGGTCTGGAGAATCCGGCTGCAACGTCTGCCGGACGTCACCAGGTGGATCTTTATGATGGCGAAGCCGTCCGTAAAGCTGTTCTGGCTTTACGCCCCAATGTTGTGGTCCATTTAGCTGCGATAGCATTCGTCGCTCACGGTAAGGCAGACGATTTTTACCGGGTAAATCTGATGGGCACGCGCAATCTATTGGCGGCTCTCTCGGAAGTGTCCGATGGCCTGGATTGCGTATTACTGGCGAGTAGCGCAAATATTTATGGCAATCGTACCGAAGGAATCATTACCGAGTCGAGCCAGCCCGATCCAGCCAACGATTATGCAGTTAGCAAGCTGGCAATGGAGTATATGGCGCGCTTGTGGATGGATAAATTACCGATAGTGATTGTTCGTCCTTTTAACTATACCGGTGTTGGGCAACATGAGAATTTTTTGATTCCGAAAATCATTTCTCACTTCCGCCGCAAAGAGCGGCGCATCGAGCTGGGTAATCTTGATGTCTGGCGGGACTTTAACGATGTGCGTGCGGTATGTCGTGCTTATGCCGGCCTGCTGAGTACGCGCCTGGCAGGAGAGACCTTTAATATCTGTTCTGGTGCAGGGATGTCTCTGCGAGAAGTTGTTGCTATGGCAGAGCGTATAGCTGGTTATAAGATTGAGTTAAGTGTTAATCCTGCATTTGTACGTGCTAATGAAGTTAAGGTTTTGACTGGGAGCATTGAACGTCTGTCTTCGGTTCTTCCCCTATGGCGTCCAATCCCCCTTGAAGAGACATTACGCTGGATGTATCTCACCTGATGGGGCTATGACGCGAGATAATGCTCTCCCGTCTACAATTTTCCTGTTCCGACTTCATTAATAGTGATGAGAATCTGATGCGTATTCTTCATTTTTTTAAAACTTATTATCCTGTTGCTTATGGCGGTGTACAGCAGGTGATTTATCAACTTGCTGAAGGGGCTAATCGTCATGGTGCGGAGGTGGATGTTCTCTCGTTAACGCGTGAAGGAGCATCTCAGAATGGTAAAGTTGGTCAGCACAACGTACATACTTCAAAGCAGGATCTCTATATAGCTTCAACGGGATTTTCACTGTCGGCATTTCGTGATTTTCGCCGTTTGGCTGACCAAGCCGATGTCATTCACTATCACTTTCCCTGGCCTTATATGGATTTGGTGCACTTTATCGTGTGCCCTGATAAACCTTCAGTGCTAACCTATCATTCTGATATTGTTAAGCAAAAGCTGCTACTGCGTTTTTATCAGCCTTTAATGAATAAATTCCTCAGGAATGTCGACGCGATTGTCGCATCCTCGCCTAATTATGTTGAAACCAGCGCAGTATTACACCCGTTGAAAAATAAAGTTGAGGTAATACCTTTTGGTCTGGATAGCTCATATTATCCAGCGGCTCCTGCTGATGTATTGAATAAGTGGAAAATGGTATTGCAGGGACGTTTTTTTCTGTTTGTTGGTTTCTTACGTTACTACAAGGGTATCACCTACCTGCTTGAGGCGATGGCCGGGCTGGATTATCCGTTAGTTATCATCGGTGAAGGGCCTTGCGAGCAGGAACTTAAAGAACAGGCCGGGCGCCTGGGTTTAAATAATATTCATTTTGTCGGTGCGGTGTCTGATGAAGACAAGTGCGCGCTGCTGGAACTCTGTTATGCTGTCACTTTCCCCTCGCACTTGCGTTCTGAAGCATTTGGTATGACGCTTCTTGAAGCTGCAATGTATGGTAAGCCAATGATTTCTTGCGAGATAGGGAGTGGGACGACATTTATTAATCAACATGAACAGACTGGACTCGTTGTCAAACCCGCAGATCCCGTGAGTCTCCGTGCGGCCTTAATAAGGCTCTGGCAGGATTCTGCTACTGCTGCAATAATGGGGGAGAATGCCAGAGCCAGGTTTCAACACATGTTTACCGCAGATCGTATGGTTGACAGCTATATGGCACTTTATCAAAAAGTGATAGCGGAGCATCGAATGCAAGGTACCTGATGCCCACTATCATATTGCAGGATGATTCTTATCCTGCAATATGATGCTGCAGGTCGGGTGACTGATACCCTGTTGGTGCATGCAACAGGATCTCCCGTACTTTAATTGCATCGTCTTTGTCACAAGCCTCTCGTAATGCTGCTACAATCTGCTCTACATCTACCCAACTTAATTTATGCTCACGCGCGCTCATAATTTTAGGATGACTGGTAGGTTCCTCTGTTTCCCCAATCAGTAACTCCTCATAGAGCTTTTCTCCAGCACGCAATCCAGTAAATTTAATCTCGATATCACCGCCATCATCATGGTCCTGAATGTGCTCTTTTAACCCCATCAGGTTGATAATGCGTTTGGCCAGATCCAATATTTTCACTGGCTCACCCATATCCAGCACAAAAACCTGACCATTTTTCCCCATGCTACCAGCCTGGATAACCAACTGGGCTGCTTCAGGGATCAACATAAAATAGCGGATAACATCGGGATGTGTGACCGTTACTGGGCCGCCTTTTCGCACCTGTTCTTTAAATAACGGTACAACAGAACCGGATGAGCTTAACACATTGCCAAAACGCACCATGGTAAATAGCGTAGTGTCTTGTTCATCCGCCAGCGCCTGCAGCACGAGCTCTGCCATACGCTTACTGGCCCCCATTACATTTGTGGGGCGCACCGCTTTATCTGTCGAAATTAGGGTAAAATTGCGCACTCCGGAGAGGATAGCGGCACGCGCGCAGGCAAGGGTGCCAAAGACATTATTATTGATACCTTCTATAACATTATCTTCCACTAGCGGGACATGTTTATAGGCTGCAGTGTGGTACAGGGTTTCTATTCGGTACGTGCGCATTAAATGCTGCAGACGACTTTGCGACTGTACTGACCCCAACACCGGAATAATATTGGTTTGCAAATGCTGATGTTGTTGGATGCCAGTCAATTCACGATCAATCGAGTAGAGATTGAATTCATTCAGCTCAAATAACAATAAGGTTTCAGGTTGTTGGGCCAGAATTTGTCGGCAAAGTTCTGCGCCAATCGATCCTCCGGCACCGGTTACCATGACGGACTTGCCGCGGATATTTTTCTCAAGCAAGCGCTGATCGGGTTCAACAGGTAAGCGCCCAAGCAGTTCGGCCACATTCAGGTCGCGTATATCGGTGACGTGTGCTTTACCCGCAGCGATATCCTCTACTGAGGGCACTGACTGAACTTCAATCGGCCAGTGGGCCAGCTTTTCTAATAAACGCAGCCTTTCCCCTTTAGAAATATTATTGATCGCCAGTAATAGTTTAACTGGTTGATACAATGGAACTAATTTTTCAAAGTCCTTACTGTGATGTACGCGGATAGCACCAATAATTTGCCCGACTTTTTTCTCATCGTCGTCCAGCAGGCAGACAGGATGATACTCATCACCCTGCACCAGCGCGTACATTAAATCCCTGCCGGTGGCGCCAGCACCATAGATAAATACGTTGGGCTTCTGGCGTTTGTAATAGTGATAATAAAAGGTGCGAAACAGGACTCGCGGGCCGCCCAGGCTGAGTATAGCTAGTCCGGCATAGATAAATGGCACGCTGCGGGGAAAACTGGATTCAAACAGGTAACGACTGATGGTCAGGCAAACGGCGGAAAGGCAAACGGAAAGAAAAACATAACCCATTGCCGGCAGCATCATATAGCGCAATACGGCACGATACATACCACAGCGTACAAACACCATTAACGTGACAGCGACTGTCACAATAGTGCAGCCAATTTCTGCATAGCCAAAAGGAAAGTTCGTACTGCCCCAACGAGCGACGATAGCAAGATAGAACGACAAAGAAATGGCAACGATATCGTAGCATATTGTAATGATACGTTTGTTCTGACGCTTTGCTCCCAGAAAGGGGCCGATTAGTTTTCGCATTAACAATCCTGAAGTTTGTAATAAATCAGAGAATTGCAGTAAATTCTTATGAGAATTGTAGTTATCCTTACTGAGTAAGACCAGCGCTATATTTGTTAGCAATGGCGACAAAATTTGAGTGAAGTGAGAAACGGGAGACGGTTTGAAACTGTTAGTGACAGGTGCCAGCGGTTTTGTTGGCAATCGTGTGCTCCGGCTGGCTGCTGAGCGAGGTCTGATATGTCTTGCCCATTGCAGTGAAAACAGCGTGCTCACGGATAATAATATTATTCGTAAGAATCTTGGTCCGACGGCAGACTGGCTGGCTGAGCTGCATGGCGTCGATGTGGTGATTCATTGTGCCGCTCGGGTGCATCAATTGCAGGATATTGCTGGTGATTATATTACCCCTAATGTTGAGGGCACGATCCGCCTTGCGCAACAGGCCGCCTCCGCAGGGGCCAAGCGTTTTGTTTTTCTCAGTTCAGTCAAAGTAAATGGTGAAGCTTCTGCGGTGGGGGAACCTTTTGTCCCAGACGTCAGCCAGATTCCCGACGATCCTTATGCGAAAAGCAAGTATGACGCTGAGGAAGCGTTGTGGCGCATTGCCTCTGACAGTGGGATGGAGGTGGTAGTCATTAGATCTCCTCTGGTGTATGGTCCTGGAGTGAAAGCCAATTTTTTGTCGCTGATGCACGCCGTTTATCGTGGATATCCATTACCACTGGCATCCGTGCGCCACAATCGACGCAGTATGGTGTACGTCGATAATCTTGCCGATTTACTGCTATGCGCTGCGCAGCATCCACAGGCAGCGGGAGAACTGTTTATGGTTTCGGATAATCATGATGTGTCTACAGCCGCTCTGCTCAGCGATTTGGCCGCAGCATTAGGTGTCAGAAGTCGCCTCTGGCGATTCCCGCCTGCAGGGCTAAAAACGGTTGCATTGCTGACTGGTAAGCAGGCTGTTGCTGACCGTCTATTGGGATCGCTGCAAGTGGACATCAGTAAAACACAGCGATTACTCGGCTGGTATCCTTATGTTGAGTACCAACAAGGGCTGCGGTTAACCGCAGAGGCTTGGTTAGTCGCAGAAAATAAAGAGTAAACGATGAGAATAACGCGTACGCTTGATATCTTTTTGGCCGTGCTTGGGGTCTTTAGTCTCTGGCCGGTTATGTTGATAATTTTCCTTGCCGGTCTTATTGATACAGGTTCCCCGGTATTTATTCAGCAGCGGGTGGGGAAAAACTTACGTCCTTTTAATCTGCTAAAGTTTCGGACCATGGCTGTCACTACCGAGTCAGTAGCCACACATCTTGCCAGCCGCAGCGCCATTACGCCATTAGGTCGGTTTTTACGTAAAAGTAAGCTGGATGAACTACCGCAGTTGCTGAATGTGTTACGCGGCGAGATGAGTCTGGTTGGGCCTCGCCCCTGCTTGTTTAATCAGTACGACCTGATCGCGGCTCGCGAGGAAAGAGGTGTTTTTCACGTTCTCCCGGGTATCACTGGCTTAGCGCAAATTAATGCAATTGATATGTCGACGCCGGAGAAGCTGGCGGCGTTGGATCAAAAGATGATTCAAACGATGACTCTCAGAAATTATTTTACGTATCTGTTCAGAACAGTTATTGGTAATGGTGCGGGCGACCGTATCCGTTAAGGCGTTTATCACGCTGTGACAAATCTTTCCCGCAGCTTGGGGGGCCAGTGTCAACGACAATACCAGCCTCGATGCCATGATGAATGTCTTAGGGTATCTTCAGAATCTTTAATTCTGATGGTGAGATCTGGGTGATCGCTAGCGGGAAGGGCGATACTGAATCCGGCTATCGATGTTGGATAGCCAGCGGCTGATAAATCAGGACGCTCAAGTATATTTTCGCCTGTAGCGATCACGTTGCCAGCAGAAAGGACTTCAATCACCACCTTATTCTGAGGGTTGCCAAGATCAATCACCCAGCCACTGGCTTTTTTTTCGTCCACACTATCAACGTAGCCAGTATGAATTTTTCTGGCGGCAGGGACGCTTTTTCTTGCCTTCTCCAGATAATGGTTGATGGCGGAAAGGTCATGCTTCCGAATCTCCTTACGGATCTCTTCAAGGAAACCTTCGTCGAATTTGTGTAATGGTGAGGAATAAATATTAGGATTTTTGATTTTATTTAACGCGTGCTGGATTTTTTTTACGCAGAGCAAGGCCTCCTGATAAATATTATCGCGTTTTTTTTGTGCCAGTAATTTCTGCGCATGTTCATACAACATCACGTCGTAGCGGTTTAATTCGTAGTATTTCTGCTTTGCAGCTTCACTTAGTAGATGTTCCTGATAATTGGCTGGACGTTTGGTTTCATTACTCCTGATATAGAAGGGGAAATCCATATCAAAATCGGCGCAGAGCTGGAGCAAAAAAACGCTGAGATCATCAGTGAACCCAAAGGTAGTGATGTTCTTTTCCAGATTTATTTTTGCCGTCTCGAATTGCTCTTGCCCGACCGCGTGTGTGCCGCTAAGAACTGTACACATAAAGTTGGTAGCATAGAGAGATTTTTCTACCCACTCATTGAGGCTGATTTGCCCTCGGGCTACAAGTGCTTCTTCCGCTGAAACGGTGGTACCCTGGTAAACTTCCCCGTTCTTATATGTTAGTGCATAAAAGAAATGTGATATCTGACGGGAAAGTGGCTCGCGAAGGACAGTGCAGTAATTGAGCGGAATTTTTAAAGTATGATGAATACCGTACGGGTGATGACCAGCACCCAGCCCCGTCCTTAAAAGCGACGCCTTTTCTTCTTTCCACTGAGGATCGGTAGTCAGAAGGAAATTTGCTACCGCGTTTATCCCTTTGTTTAAACTCATAAAAGATATTATTGATGAGCCAGCGGCTTTAGGTAGATGAAGAAAGAATAGTGGGTACATACAACGATTTCTCCATAAAATTAGGGCCGTTTGACTGTAGATAAAACCGATATATTTAACAACACTTAAGTATTTTTTTAGGTCACATTTGCATATTTTTTACTTATCGATGGCGACTTCGATGCTTCCATACCAACACCTAATCTATCAATCTCCCATCCGCATCATAAAACGGCCACGGCCCGGCAAAATCCCCGATCGCACACTGATGCGTCACCACACCCTGTTGCGCCGTCCAGCGATGCAGCAGAAAACCCGCCGGTTCCAGGCAGAAATGCGCCGGACCGTCCTCGCTTAGATCCAGGGCCACCTGATGCGACGCGCCTGGCGCGCTGCAGGCCAGTGTTCCGGCAAAACGCAGCTGGATACTGCGATGCAGATGGCCGCACAGCACCCGTTCCACCTGCGGATGGCGGGCAATCACTTCCGCCAGTGCTTCGGGATGGTGCAGCGGCTGACGATCCATATGCGTAATGCCTGTGATAAACGGCGGATGATGCAGCATCACCAGCGTCGGACGTTCTGGCTGCAGGCTTAATGCCTTATCCAGCCAGGCAAGACTCTCTGCCGCCAGTTCACCATACGGCTGGCCGGGTACCGAAGAGTCAAGCGCCAGCAGCCGCACTGGGCCGCAGTCGGCCTGCCATTCCACCCGTTCAGCATGCTGCTGCAGATAAACGTGATCGGCGAACGCCGCTCGCAGCTGCTGACGATCGTCATGATTCCCCGCCATCACATAAAACGGGATCTCCAGCGCCTGTAGTGCGTCGCGCAGGGTTTGGTACTCATCCTGGTGACCAAAATCCACCAGATCGCCGGTGATCACCACTAGATCTGGGCGTGGGCTAAGCCGGTTCAGGGTGCTGATGGCCTGACGCAGTGCGCCGAGAGTATCCACTTTGCCGTAGGAAAGCTTACCTCCGGCTTTAATATGCAGATCGCTAAGCTGAGCGATCAAAACGGTTTGCTGTGTCACGAACGTGCGGCTCCCTGTGGGTTTTGCGTGGCATGAAATTGCATTAACAACTGTGGCGCGATAAACAGACCGACCAGCTGACCGTTTTGCCACGGCTCACGCGCCGGGCGATCAACCTGCAGCGGCTGCGCGCCACCGGTATCGATCATCAGGCGCTGGCTGGCGCCAAGGAAAACTTGCCTCACTATGCGACCACGGCGCCCGGCGTTCTCTGCTGCGCCGAGGGTGATATCTTCCGGGCGGCAATAAAGGCCGGGTTGCTGTGCCGATTCCTCCTCAAGGCAGTTAATCGCACCGACAAAATCGGCGACAAAGCGCGTGGCGGGCTGCTGGTACAGCATTTGCGGCGTGGCAATCTGCGCGATGCGTCCTTTCTCCAGTACCGCAATCCGGTCGCCGAGCGCCATTGCCTCCTGTTGATCGTGGGTGACATACACCGCGGTGATATGCAGCTGACGCAGCAGGCGGCCGATATCCTCGCGCAGCTTTTCACGCAGTTTGACATCCAGCGCCGCCAGCGGCTCGTCGAACAGCAGCACTTTCGGCCGTGCCGCCAGTGCTCGCGCCAGTGAAACACGCTGCTTCTGGCCGCCGGACAGGGCGGTGACAGGACGTTGCGCCAGGTGCTGCAAATCGACCATCTCCAGCATCTCATCAACGCGCCGGGCAATCTCTGTGCGCGGCAGTCCCTGGATACGCAGGCCATAGCCGACGTTCTGCGCCACATTCATATTCGGGAAAAGCGCATAGTGCTGAAACACCATGCCGACATTGCGTTTCTCGATCGGCAGGGCGGTAACATTGCGACCGCCAAACCAGACTTCGCCACCGGCATCCGGCTGCTCCAGCCCGCTGATGATGCGCAGTGTGGTGGTTTTGCCGCAACCGGACGGGCCAAGCAGCACCAGCGTCTCACCGGCGACAATCTCCAGATCGAGCGGATGCAGCGCCACCGCATCGTCGCTAAAACGGCGTGCGCACTGATGCAGACGAATGGCTACAGATTTCATTTTGACTCCTGAGGCGTGCGCTGGCTGAAGCGGGAAATCCAGCTGAGCGCCAGCAGCAACGGTAAGATCATGGCGAGAAAGATCAGGGTGTAGGCGGAACCCACTTCCAGACGCATTGAGGCATAACTGTCCGCCAGCCCGACCGGCAGGGTTCTGGTCAGCGGCGTATGCAGCATCCAGGTAATATTAAATTCGCCTATCGACAGGGTGAGCACCATAAAGGCGCCCGCCAGGATGCCGTTACGGCAGTTGGGGATGATTACGGTAAAGAAGCGCTGCCAGAAGCCAGCGCCGAGGCTGGCCGCTGCTTCTTCCAGCTGCGGTAACTGGCTGGCACGCATCACTGACAGCACCGGCCGCACCATAAACGGCAGGGTGAACAGCACATGGCCCAGCAAAATAAACAGCCAGCTGCCGCGCAGCCAGTGGAGATGACCATAGACCAGCAGCATACCGAGCGCGGTGGCCAGGCCCGGCAGCGCCACCGGCAGCAGCAGGCACTCTTCAATACGGCTGGCCCAGCGGCCAGGCATTTTCAGCAACGCCCAGGCCGCCGGGACGCCCAGCAGCGTCACCACCAGCAGACAGCAGATAGCCAGCAGCAGCGACAGCCAGACGGTGCCGCTGTACATTGACCAGACCTGCTCCAGCCAGCGCAGCGTCAGTCCGCTTTGCAGGCCGATAAACGCATTATTAGTGATACCCGCCAGGCAGGAGAGCAGCACCGGCAGCAACATAAACAGGCAGATAAACAGGGTGAACCCCAGTTGTAGCCAGAACAGCGTGCGACGCGTCATAAACTTACCTCAGTGCCTTTACCGGCCAGACGGCGCGCCAGTACCAGCGCCAGCCAGGCGACGCCGCCCATCACTACCGACAGCGCCGCGGCGGTGGCGAAATTAGCGTAGTTGGTAAATTCACCATAAATCGTTAACGGCAGGACGTTGAGGTCGGTGCCAAGGGTAAACGCAGTGCCAAACGCGCCCATGCTGGTGGCGAAGCAGAGCGCGCCGCTGGAGATCAGCGCAGGCGACAGGCCGGGAATAATCACATCGCAAATCACCCGCCACTGGCTGGCGCCAAGTGAACGTGCGGCTTCTTCCAGCGTCGGGTCGAGTTTTTCGCAGGCGGCAACCAGCGTCATCACCACACGCGGAATGGAGAAATAGAGATAACCGAGAAACAGCCCGCTCAGCGAGTAAGCGAACATCCAGCGATCTCCCGCCAGCATCATCCCCAGCTGCGCCAGCAGTCCCTGGCGGCCAGCCAGCATAATCACCAGAAAGCCGACCACCACGCCGGGAAAGGCGAGAGGGAAGGTCATGATCGCCAGCAGCAGCGATTTACCGCGAAACTGATGGCGGGCGAGAAAGCAGGCCACAATAGCAGAGATTGCCACCGCCGCCAGTGCCACCAGCAGCGACAGCACCAGCGTGATGCCGAGGCTGGTGAGATATTGCGGACGACTGATCACCGTCCAGTAGCCACTCAGGCCGGTATTGTTATCCGCCTGGCTGCCAATGGTGATTAAGGTGGCGAAGGGCAGCAGCCAGAAGGCGGCAAAAAACAGTAACGCGGGTAACACCATCCACGCCACCGGACGCCGCAGGCGCGACATCAGGCGGCTGAACAGCGTCCCGTTAACGGGGCGCTGAGTGCGGCGCGTTGCAACATCGCTCATTAACGGATCTCGCTCAGGTAACGGTCAGAGAACGCTTTCTGCACGTCAGCCATCTGCTGGTAATCAACGGTTCTGGCTCGGGCATAGTCGCTGTCCGGCAGGAAGCGCTTTTTCGCCCCGGCGGACATCGCACTGGCGCGCACCGGGCGCAGGAAGGCATTGGCCCAGACCGCCTGGCCTTTGTCAGACAGCACATAGTCGATCACTTTCTTGCCGCTATCCGCATGCGGCGCGTTTTTCACCAGGCTGATGGTGTAGGGTACGGTGATGGTGCCTTCCTGTGGGATCACGAACACCACGTTAGCGTGGTCTTTGTATTTCGCCCGATAGGCATTGAAGTCGTAATCCAGCATGATGGGAATTTCGCCGGACAGTACGCGCGCATAGGCGGTCTGTTTCGGCACAATCGGTTTATTGGCCGCCAGCTTTTTAAAGTAGCTGATGCCCGGCGTGAAATCGCTCAGCGTGCCGCCCAGTGCCTGGTTCGCCGCCACGGCGGCCACATAGCCGACAAAGGCGCTGGAAGGGTCGAGGAAGCCGACCATGCCTTTATATTCGGGTTTCAGCAGATCCTGCCAGGATTGCGGAACCGGTAAACCATTCAGCGCATCGACATTGACCATAAAACCCATGGTGCCGCTGTGCAGCGCCACCCATTTGCCCGCCGGATCTTTCATGCCGTCCGGGATCTCGTTCCAGGCTGCCGGTTTGTAGTCGGTTACCACATCCGCTTTTGCCGCCTGAATGGCGAAGCTGACGCCGAGATAGGCCACATCGGCTATCGGGTTAGCTTTCTCTGCCACCATCTGCGCCAGCGCCTGGCCGGAGTTTTTGTTGTCCTGCGGCACGGCGATGCCGGTGTCCTGTTTAATCGCCTGTAGCTGCGTGCCCCAGTCAGCCCACTCTGGCGGACAGTTGTAGCAAATCGCTTCAGCAGCGGAAGCCATTTGGCTGACCAGTGCACTGCCTGCCAGCAGCGCTGCCAGCGCCAGTTTTTTACCGATTGTTTGCTGTGACATAAGGTTTCCCTGGTGTTGGTTAAATGAAGTGATCAAAAGGTCGCCAGTGGTGGTGGCGCAATACTTTCTCCGTGCCGGAACTGGTGAGCCAGATACCCGGCCTGCGGGGTTTCGCCAGCAATTTGCCCCAGCAGATGGGCGATAGCCTGCCTGCCCATCTCTTCCAGTGGCTGGACGACTGAACTGAGCGAAGGAAACTGCATGCGCCCCATCTCAATGCCATCGAAGCCGATGACGGAAAGCTGACGCGGGATGTGGTAGCCGCTGCGCATCAGTTCGCCGGTGACGCTGAGCGCCAGCAGATCGTTGGTGCACAGCAGGGCAGTGAAGGCGCGCGGGCCGATCAAATGGGGCAGCAGGGTGGTGAGATCGGAGTGAATATGGCTTGGCATCTCCACCACATCCGCTGGCAGCAGCCCGGCCTGCATCATGGCATCGCAGTAACCCTGGTAACGCTGGCGTGCGCGGTCTGACTGCAGCATCGGCCCGGCAATCATGCCGATATGGCGATGGCCGAGGCTGAGCAGTACCTCAGTGGCCTGCATCACCGCCAGGCGGTTATCGACGCGGATGGCCGGTATCGTCACGCGCTGCGGTGAGTTGTGCACCAGCACCAGCGGAATCGCTTCGCGCTGCAAATCCAGCAGCACTGCGCTGTTGTCGGCGTCGGCGACGGTCAGCACCAGGCCATCGACGCGCTGGCGCAGCATGTTTTCCACTATCCTGGCTTCGCGCTGCGGCTGGTAGTTGCTGGTGGCGACCAGCAGGGAATAGCCATGTTGCTGCGCCAGTTGCTCCATTGCCTGCAGCTGGGCGGCAAAAATCGGGTTATGCAGTGACGGCAGCAGCACGCCAATAATGCGTGTCGACTGGGTGCGCAGCTGGCGGGCGATATGGTTAGGGCGAAAGCCGAGCTGTTCGGACGCGGCGAACACCTTGTTACGCGTCTCTTCACGCACCAGATCCGGCGCGGAGAAGGCGCGGGCGGCGGTCGCCCGGGAGACGCCCGCCAGTTTTGCCACCTGTAATAAATCACTCATTCGCTGCTCACTTTTGCATCATGAGATCGATCTCATTGGCTGCAAAGTAGCAGTGCTGTATGACGGTTAAATGACGTTTTTACTGGCGAAAAATGACAGTGACAGGCGCGACCAACTGTGGGAAAAGCGGGCTATCCGCAGTGAATCAGCACCTTACCCGCCGGGCGCTGTTGCTGGCAGAAATGCAGGGCATCTGTGATTTCCGCCAGCGGGAAGACAGCGGCGATAGTGGTGGTGGCAACGCCGCTACGGATCAGGGCAAAAACTTCATCCAGCTTGCTGGCAATTTGTGTGCGGCTGGCCTGATGCACCCACTGGCGCAGATGGAAGTAACGGAAAGCGATATCCGGGCGCTGGCGCCAGAACGCGGCAGGAATCGCTTCGCCCGAAAGCAGGCCGTAACTGATAAACGCACCGCCCGGTTTCAGCGCCTGCGCCAGCGTCAGCGCCCCCTGGCCGCCGATGCAATCCAGTACGGCATCCACCCCGCCGCTGGCGCGCAACTGCTGTACCGCGAGTGCATCACCGGCATGAGCCATAATCGCGATCGGGTAAGCGGTATCCAGCGTTTCCGTCGCCTGCTGACGGCGCACGATCGCCACCGCATCCAGCCCCAGCTGCTGCGCCATGTTGAGCAGCATCCGTCCGATGGCGGAGTTCGCCGCGTTAATCACCACTCTGGCTCCCGCCGGCAGGCGCAGCGCGTCGGTCAGCAGCAGCCAGGCGGTCATGGGATTGACGTAGCTGGTGGCGGCCTGTTCGTCCGACAGCCATGCAGGCAGTGGAAAACACCATGCTGCATCGCTGAGTTTCAGCTGCTGCCAGGCGCCCGCGCTGCCAATCGGCAACACGCGACTGCCATCCTGTAGCGTGCCAGCACCTTCAAAACCAGGAATAAACGGCAGCCGGGTGCGTGTCGGGTATGCGCCGGAGATAGTGATCAGGTCCGAAGGATTGATCGCCGCCAGCGTCATTCGCACCACCACTTCCCCTGGCCCGGCGACGGGCGGGGACGTCTGTTCGGGTTCAACACACTGAGCGGCGCTGCCAAACTGACGTACAATGGCGCGTAATACCGGAGCCGATGACATAGCGATTTCATCTCAGGGAAAAGGGCATGTTAACAGAATTCGCTGGCGCGAACTCTGTGTAGGGCGTTGAAAGTTAATGGACGTCGCGCAGCGGTTGCGGGAAACTAACGCTTTCACCGCCATTCGTTCTGGAGTGTTATGTCGTTAAAAGCTATCGCCAAACAACTCGGTCTGTCCGTTACCACTGTCAGCCGCGCCCTGAACGGCTATGACGATGTGGCGCATGAGACGCGGGCGCGGGTGGAAGCGGAAGCACAGCGACGTGGCTACCGGCCGAATACCTTCGCCCGCCGCCTGAAAATGGGCAAAATCGATGCTGTCGGGCTGGTATTCCCGGTACATCCGGTGCCGCTGAGCAACAGCGTGTTTATCGATATGGTGGGGGAAATCAGCCGCGAACTGGCGCGCCATGAGGTGGATCTGCTGCTGATTGCCGACGATGACCTCGCTGATAAGCATGGCTATATGCGCATGGTGCAGGGGCGTCGGATCGATGCGCTGATTGTTGCTCATACCCTCGATCACGATCCGCGTCTGCAGCAGCTACAGGCGACGGGCTTTCCCTTCCTGGCGCTGGGGCGCAGCCAACTGGCGCAGCCTTACGCCTGGTTCGACTTTGATAACTACGCCGGAACGTATCGCGCCACGCAGCAGCTTATTGCCCTCGGCCACCAGCGTATTGCCTTTCTCGGCGAAAACAACTCGCAGGCGTTTATCGCCCAGCGCCGCAACGGTTATCTCGATGCGCTGGCGCAGCATCAGCTGAGCGATGAATATCGTCGCGATATGCCGCCGTCGCGCCGTGCCGGGTATCAGGCCACGCTGGCGATGATGGCCCTACCACAGCCGCCCACGGCGATTATCACTGACTGTAACTCCCATGGTGATGGCGCGGCGATGGCGCTGCAACAGCTCGGTAAACTCACGGGTGAACAGGCGGTATCGCTGGTGGTTTACGATGGTTTGCCTGAAGACAGCATTGTCACCACCGAGGTGGCGGCGGTGATCCAGTCCAGCCGGGCAGGCGTAGGTAAACAAATTACCGATATGGTATTACGCCTGATTGCCGGTGAGGCGGTCGACCAGCTGCAGGTGTTATGGCAGCCCGATTTTACCCGTGGCGATACCCTGCAGCCACCTGTCTGAATTCACTGAATTTATAAAGTCGATCACATAACCGAAACGTTTTGGTTGTGATCCGAAACGTTTCGGAAGGAAACTCAGATATCACTTTTCACGAGATATCTGACATGGATAACGCTTTCCACCGTCTGACCAGTGAGCACTGCGATCTGGTTATCCGTACCCGACCATTTGCTGAGATTGTCTATTTTGGTCCGCACCTGCAGCACTTCTCCGCCGAAGATTGCCAGAGCCTCGCGCGCCCGGTCGCCAACGGCAAACTGGATGTTGATGCGCCGCTGACACTGGCCGCTGAGCTGGGACGCGGACTGTTTGGTTCGCCGGGGATAGAAGGCCACCGTAACGGGCTGGACGCTTCACCGGTGTTCAGCACCGTTGAGGTGGAGCACACTGGCGACAGCCTGCGGATCACCAGCGAAGATGCACAGGCCGGGCTGCGCCTGATCAGCGAAATTCAGCTGGCCGCCAGCGGCGTATTGCAAATCCGCCACGGACTGCGCAATCTGCGCGCCGCACCCTGGCAGGTCGATCGCCTGGCTGTGACGCTGCCGGTTGCCGATCGTGCCCGTGAAGTGATGGCGTTTCATGGCCGCTGGATCCGCGAGTTTCAGCCGCATCGCGTTACGCTGGATCACGACAGCTTTGTGATTGAAAACCGCCGTGGCCGCACTTCTCATGAACATTTTCCGGCGCTGATTGCTGGCAGTCACGGCTTTAGCGAACAGCAGGGCGAAGTGTGGGGCGTACATCTTGGCTGGAGCGGTAACCACCGCCTGCGCTGCGAAGTCAAAACCGATGGCCGGCGTTACGTGCAGGCAGAGGCACTGTATCTGGCGGGAGAAATGTCACTGGCAGAAGGCGCGACGCTGTGGACGCCATGGCTGTACGCCAGTTACTCAGCCAGTGGACTGAACGGCATGAGCCAGCAGTTTCACCGTTTCCTGCGCGACGATATCGTCCGTTTCCCCGAGAACAAGGCGCGTCCGGTCCATCTCAATACCTGGGAAGGCATCTATTTCCAGCATGATCCGGATTACATCATGCAGATGGCCAGCCGCGCGGCGGAGCTGGGCGTCGAGCGTTTTATTATCGATGACGGCTGGTTCCGTGGCCGCAATCACGACCGCGCGGCGCTGGGCGACTGGTATCTTGATACCGCGAAGTATCCCAATGGCCTGACGCCGGTGATTGACCATGTGAAGTCCCTCGGTATGGAGTTTGGCATCTGGGTAGAACCGGAGATGATTAACCCGGATTCCGACCTGTTCCGCGCTCATCCGGACTGGGTACTGAAATTGCCTGGCTACGAACAGGCGACCATGCGCTACCAGTGGCTGCTCGATTTAAGTAACCCGCAGGTGTACGACTACCTGCTGGAGCGCATGAGCTGGCTGCTGGGCGAGCACGCCATCGACTATGTGAAATGGGATATGAACCGCGAGCTGGTACAGGCGGGGCATGAGGGTAAACCGGCGGCCGATGCCCAGACGCGCCACTATTACCGCCTGCTTGATGAGCTTAACCGCCGTTATCCGCACATTGAATTTGAATCCTGCGCCTCTGGCGGCGGACGCATCGACTACGAAGTGCTGAAACGCTGCCATCGCTTCTGGGCCTCGGATAACAACGATGCGCTGGAGCGTAACACCATCCAGCGTGGTATGAGCTACTTCTTCCCACTGGAAGTGATGGGCGCGCATATTGGCAACCGCCACTGCCACGCCACCTTTCGCCAGCACAGTATCGAATTTCGTGGCCTGACGGCGTTGTTCGGTCATATGGGCATCGAGCTGGACCCAATCAAAGCGGATGCGGCGGAAAGCGCCGGGTATCAGCGTTACGTGCAGCTGTATAAGCAGTGGCGACCACTGCTGCACAGCGGCGATTTCTGGCGCGTGGATATGCCGGATGCCACCACCCTGGTGCAGGGGGTGGTCAGCAGCGACAAGGCCGCCGCCCTGTTCCTCGTCAGCCAGCTGGCGATGCCGGATTACAGCCTGGCGGGCAATCTGCGTTTCCCGGGGCTGGAGCCGGGGGCGCGTTACCAGCTGAGTATTGAAGATCATCCTGATATTCAGGTGGTGGGCAAAGGTGGCCATACCATGCGCCAGCTGCCGCCGTGGATGAACGAAGATATCACGCTGAGTGGCGAATGGCTGGCGCAGGCCGGACTGGCATTGCCGGTGCTTGATCCAGAAAGCGCCATTCTTATCAGCGTTAAACGTATCTGTTGACCGGGACGGGGCCGGATATCCGGCCCCACAGCATAGTGTCTGTTGAGGATAACGATAATGAGCACCACCGCCTGTACCCATAAAAATAACCCTAATTTCTGGTTCTTTGGCTTATTCATCTTTTTCTACTTCTTTATCATGGCCACCTGTTTTCCGTTCCTGCCGATCTGGCTGTCGGACATCATTGGCCTGAGTAAGACGCATACCGGCATTGTGTTTTCCTGTATTTCTCTGAGCGCCATCATCTTCCAGCCGATACTGGGGGTGATTTCCGATAAGCTCGGCATCAGGAAGCATCTGCTGTGGGTGATTGCCATTCTGCTGTTTCTGTTTGCACCGTTCTTCCTGTATGTGTTTGCACCGCTGTTGAAAACCAGCATCTGGCTCGGTGCACTGAGTGGCGGTATCTATATTGGTTTCGTGTTTTCTGCCGGTTCGGCGGCGATCGAAGCTTACGTTGAGCGTGTCAGCCGTAATAACTTCTTCGAATATGGTAAAGCGCGTATGTTTGGCTGCCTTGGCTGGGGTCTGTGCGCCTCCACCGCCGGGATGCTGTTCAGCGTGGATCCGGCGTTTGTCTTTTGGATGGGCTCTGGCGCCGCGGTGGTGCTGATGTTGATCCTGCTGGTTGCTCGTCCACAGATGAATCAGACGGCGCAGGTGCTGAACAGCCTCGGCGCTAATCAGCCGCAGGTTTCCGCCAAAGGCGCGCTGGCGCTGTTTAAGTTGCCAAAAATGTGGATGTTTATTCTCTATGTGATTGGCGTCGCCTGCGTCTATGACGTATTCGATCAGCAGTTCGCCACCTTCTTTAAATCATTCTTCGCCACCCCCGCGCAGGGCACGCAGGCGTTCGGCTTTGCCACTACTGCGGGTGAGCTGTGTAACGCCATTATTATGTTCTGCTCGCCATGGATTATTAACCGCATTGGTGCGAAGAATACCCTGCTGATTGCCGGTGCGATTATGACCACGCGTATTGTTGGTTCGGCCTTTGCGACCAGCATTTATGAAGTGATCGCACTGAAGATGCTGCATGCGCTGGAAGTGCCGTTCCTGCTGGTGGGGGCGTTTAAATATATTACCGGTGTGTTTGATGTGCGCTTTTCCGCCACGATCTATCTGATTGGTTTCAACTTTGCCAAACAGATGGGCGCGATCTTCCTTTCTGCTTTTGCCGGTAATATGTATGACCGCATTGGTTTCCAGGATACCTATATGATTCTCGGCGCGATTGTGTTTACCGTCACGCTGATCTCAGCCTTTACGCTGTCGAATCATAAAACCGTGGCCGCGCCGGGCGCGATGGCACAGACGCATTAACGTGATAAATAACAACGCCATTGATCGCACTGGTTAATGGCGTTTCACCGCATCCCCTGGGCTGGCAACAGCCTGCCCCCCATTCTTTACAAGACGCTTGCCTGATTAGTTCACCATCAGCCTGCCCATATGTTCTATCAGCATCACCTCATGGCGCGTACCGTCGAAGCGCAGTGGTGCGATGGTGCGTAGGGTTGCCGGTAGTGTGAGATGTTGCGCATTGCTGAGTTTCACCGCAGCAATCGGCCGTGGCTTCTCTTCAGCGGGCGTGTGCATTTTATGGCGATCGTAAGGCAGCAGCGTCAGCGTGGCGCTGATATCGGCGCCCTGAACCCGCAGTTCGGCCCGCTGGCCGGGCACCAGCTGCAGATAGCGGGCTGAACAGCAGTTCCACACGCGTACCCGCACCGCGCCATTGAGGCCGTAAGGCGTAGCGGCCAGAGGGGGCTGACCGCGGGAAGAGAAAATCGTCGGCTGACGGGATTAGCGTGATGAGAAGATTAATTTAAGTCCTAACAGGCTCATCACTACGCAGGCAGATCGATCCAGCACTTTGCGAAAGCGCAGATAGACATTGCGTGGTCTTTCTGCTGACAGCACAAATGCCACGATGCTGTACCAGCCAGCATCGATCACAAAACAGAGTGACGGCAGCAGATAGTAATACTGCGACGGGATCTCTTTTGGCAGCAGGGCGGTGAACACGCTGGCGAATACCACGGCGGTTTTTGGATTGCTGATTTGCGTCAGGAAACCATCGCGGAAGGTGGCGAGGTAGTGGCCTTGTGCGACCACAGCATCTCCCATCACCAGAGGGGTTTTGCTGCCTCTGTAGATATTAACAGCCACCCACAGCAGGTACAGACCTCCCAGCACTTTAAGCAACACGTACGCAGATGGCACCGCCAGCAGGAGTGCCTGTAAACCGCATAGCGCCAGAATGGCGAATACCGCCGCGCCAGCCCCTGTACCCAGTGCGGTGGCAAAACCATGTCTGCGCGATTTGGTCATCGCGTTTCTCGCTACATACAGGAAGCTGGGGCCGGGGCTCATTGCGCCCAGTCCGATGGCTGAACTGATTGCCAGCACGGTAGTAATGGTTTCGGTCATGATTTCCTCGCCTGTGCTCGGTGGCTTTTGTGAGTATAAGAGCCGTATTAGTGGCGATAGTAGCATAAGCTGGCTGGCGAAAAACCGACCTGTTGCGGTGAGTTTCATTAACGTTGCAGAAATAACCGGGCTGGTTCGTGCTTATGGCATTTGCGGATTTTATGCACGGATAACTGTGGCAGACTTTGCGGCGGGTGCTCTGGATCTTTGTGTCCTGAGCATACGTAAGGGACAGAAAGAGAAAGGCCCCACCTGGTGAGGCCAACCCTTATGTACGACAAAGCCACCCGGTGAAAGGTGGCTTAATGCTATGTTTAGCAACATAAATTTGGTGGCCCCTGCTGGACTTGAACCAGCGACCAAGCGATTATGAGTCGCCTGCTCTAACCACTGAGCTAAGGGGCCTGCGGTGCAGGATTATAAAGTAACTCTGCTGCCCAATCCAGCGATACGCATTCAGTTGTCTTTTTTTTCAGCAACTTCAGCGCATCGCAAAGTTGCTGAATCACAAGGTTTTAATCCCTGGCGCGCTCAGCGCTGATAACGCGACGCGGGCTGACTGCGCGAGAGTCCCGGGATCATCACGGCACGTGCCTCATCATACTGCCGCCACTGCTCCATATCCTCCAGCGCCGGAATGGTTACGCTCTCTCCCTGATCAAGGCCTGCCAGACTGGCATCCACCATATCGCCCACTTCCATTACCATCTGCGGCGGCACCCCGTCGAATGACCCACCTGCACGTGTTAAGATCTCGGTGCGGGTCAGACCCGGTAAGACGGCCTGCACGCGTACTCTGTCTGACTGCAGCTCTCTTTCCAGCGCACGTGTCAGGGTCAGTACAAAGGATTTACTGGCGTTGTAGGCACCATTCGATCTTTCATGCATCAATGCCAGCACCGACGCCACGTTGATAATCGTACCCTGGCCACGCACGCGGAAACTGTTACCCGCCGCATGAGCAAGACGCGTTGGCGCAGTGATATTCAGTGCGAGCATGGTAGTGATGCTAGCAATATCCGCCGCCAGAAACTCACCATTAACGCTCATGCCGGCGTTATTCAGTAACAGGGTGATGTGCGTATCTTCCTGCAACCGACGCACTACCCGTGTCACGTCTGCTTCATCGGTGAGATCGGCAGGCAGGACTTCCACCTGCACACCGAAATCGCCAGTCAGCCGGGCCGCCAGCGCATTCAGCCGCGCGGTGTCGCGCGCCACCAGAATTAAGTTGTAGCCACGTTGCGCCAGGCGTTCAGCATAGGTTGCGCCAATACCTGCGGATGCACCGGTAATCAGTGCGGTAGGGACTGTATGGGACATCGTTAACTCCTGAATATGATGGTCATCATTTGTTTTTAATATGACGACCATCATATAAACAGTCAATAGCAGGACGGGTTTGAATATGACGTTTATCATAATTATGATAATAGTCATAAGCTATCACGGGGCCTTTCTCAGCCGGAGAGCAGGATGGACAACCTCAACCATAAAGCGCGTACCCGACAGCGCATTCTTGACGAGGCGGCCAGCGCCATGCGCGTGCTGGGCACCGAAGGGATCGGCGTTGCTGCGCTGATGAAGCGCGCAGGATTAACGCACGGCGGCTTTTACGCACATTTCAGCTCGCGCGACGACCTGGTGGTGCAAACGCTTAACCATATCTTCGAACAGTCACTGGCGGCACTGGCGGAGATTCTGCATGAGCCTGATGCGCAAACTGCGCTGGGTGATTTTATCGATGCTTACCTTTCTGATGATGTGCGCAATGCGCCGGAAATGAGCTGTCCATTACCGGCGCTCACCGGTGAGGCTGCACGCCTGCCGCAGGCGGCGCGTGTACGTTTTGATGAGGGGGTGCAGGGGTTACATCACTTAATCCAGGCGCGCCTGCAACAGTGCGGGCATGATGATGCGGAGATGCTGGCAATGTCTGCGCTGGCTGAGATGATTGGCGCTATGGCGCTGGCGCGCGCCTGCCCGGATGTAACGCGTGCGATGCAGATACTGACGCTATCAAGACAGAGTCTGAAGCAGCGTCTGCAGCTGCAGCCTGCCCTTAACTGAGAGAAATCATGAGCGAAAACCAGGCCAGACCTATTACCGATATTCTTGCTCCAAACCTGCGAGTGGTGTTTTGTGGCATCAACCCGGGTAAATCTTCGGCGCACACCGGTTACCATTTTGCTCACCCTGGTAACCGATTCTGGAAGACTATCTGGCAGGCGGGGTTTACCGACAGTCTGCTGAAACCCGAACAGGAACAGCAACTGCTGGATACGCGCTGCGGCATTACCATGCTGGTGGAGCGTCCGACCGTGCAGGCGAATGAAGTGTCGGCGCTGGAGCTGCGTGAAGGCGGCAAGCTGCTGATTGAGAAAATCCTGCACTATCAGCCTGAGGCGCTGGCTGTGCTGGGGAAGGAGGCGTTTAAGCGCGCCTTCCGTCAGAGCAAAGTGGAGTGGGGCAGGCAGGCCATTACTGTCGGCGATACCGAAGTCTGGGTACTGCCGAACCCCAGCGGCCTCAATCGCGCCTCACAGGAGAAAATGGTGGGCGCGTATAAAGAGCTGGATGCTGCGCTGGCATTGCGTGGCCTGTAAGCCTGATTAATAAGGTGAGTATAAGCCGCCAATAATGCTTTTTTTGTTCACCAGCTTTAGTCGCATAATCAGCTCAATAGCGTGGCGATTGGCGCTGTTTAATTTAATCAGCGGCGGCGGCGTGTGCGGAGAACGATTCAGACATAAAAATTTGGCTAATTGCCCTGCATCCCAGTTCAGTCGCTCCTGGTAGAGAAAGGCGTTGGCTTCACTGCGTTTAGCATAGAGATTGACGTGGTTTAACTGGCGCAGGGCAACCTGTTGCGCCAGGTAGACCAGCAGATAGTCCGGTTTATGTATCTTCTGGGCTATCTCGGCATAGTCATCGCGCGCCAGCATCGTCTGGTAATAGCGTTGCGCGCCCAGCTCTTTTAATGGCGCCAGAATCTCCAGCCAGCGGGTTATAAAGGGATTTTCCGCCGGAGCGCAGAGAAACCAGCTCTCAATAACCGGGTGCTGGCGGTCAACGGTGGAAACATCACGATAGAAACCAATCAGATCGTAGTCTCCCTGCTGCTGACGCTGATGCACCCATGACAGGTCGTCCCAGAACAGGGTAGAGGCGTCAATCCAGATGCCGCCGTGCGCCTTCAGGATTTCCAGGCGGATAATATCGGATTTGTTGGCGAGCGGAATATCGCTGGCGATAAAGCTGAGGGGTGGGATGTAGTCGCTGAGGCTGTGGGGGGTGAGCATTGTCAACTGATGATCCGGATTTTGACGAGTGATCCGTTCCACCATCAGGCGAATATAGTCTGGGAGCGTGTCGCCTTCCCAGTACATCCATATCTTTTTCGGAATGCTGGCGCGGCTGGCACTGTCGCGAATGATATCGAGATCATCTTCCTGTTGCGGATTATAGCTCCATAGTGGCGTGTTGTTATGGCGCAGGGCATAGAACAGCAAATCCAGAACGGTCCTGGCGCGGGTGACGATTTTTTTCATTCGTAACCTCTGGCTGACAAAGTGGGAAGGTGAGTTTTCCCATCCTGGCACTGTTTTACATCGCTGACATCCGCGAGAATTCTGATAATAACGTACGGTTACGGTTTTCCAGTCATAAGTGGATCGATTATTCACTGAGAAAATGAATAAAATAAAGTGGTTAATTGCCAATAAAAAACCCCGGTTTACCGGGGTTTTTTATCACTTCAGCACACGATTAATCGTCGAGGAAGCTACGCAGCACTTCAGAACGGCTTGGATGACGCAGTTTACGCAGCGCCTTGGCTTCAATCTGACGAATACGTTCACGGGTAACGTCAAACTGCTTACCGACTTCTTCCAGCGTGTGGTCAGTGTTCATATCGATACCGAAACGCATACGCAGAACTTTCGCTTCACGCGCGGTCAGGCCAGCCAGCACGTCGTGGGTCGCGGAACGCAGACTTTCAGAGGTCGCAGAATCCAGCGGCAGCTCCAGCGTGGTGTCTTCGATAAAGTCGCCCAGATGTGAATCTTCATCATCACCAATTGGCGTCTCCATGGAGATTGGCTCTTTGGCGATTTTCAGCACCTTACGGATTTTATCTTCCGGCATCAGCATACGCTCGGCCAGCTCTTCCGGCGTCGGCTCACGGCCCATCTCCTGCAGCATCTGGCGCGAAATACGGTTGAGCTTGTTGATCGTCTCAATCATATGCACCGGGATACGGATGGTACGCGCCTGGTCGGCGATAGAGCGGGTGATAGCCTGACGGATCCACCAGGTGGCGTAAGTTGAGAACTTATAACCACGGCGATATTCAAACTTATCTACCGCTTTCATCAGGCCGATGTTGCCTTCCTGAATCAGATCGAGGAATTGCAGACCACGGTTGGTGTATTTCTTGGCGATAGAAATTACCAGACGCAGGTTCGCTTCCACCATCTCTTTCTTCGCACGACGCGCTTTCGCTTCGCCGATAGACATGCGACGGTTGATATCTTTAACCTGTTCAATGGTCAGACCGGTTTCTTCTTCGATCTGTCCCAGTTTCTGCAGGCTGCGCTGAACGTCTTCCGTCACGTCATGCAGTTTTTCCGACCATGGCTTGTTCATTGCCAGGGCTGCATTGAACCAGGTTTCGCTGGTTTCATTGCCGGTGAAGAGGGTAATAAAATTCTTCTTCGGCATTTTGCACTGTTCAACGCACAGCTTCATGATGATGCGTTCCTGCGTACGCACACGATCCATCATTTCGCGCATGCTGTTGACGAGGAAGTCAAACTGCTTCGGCACCAGACGGAACTGTTTGAACACGTCAGACAGGTTCTGGATCTCAGCCGTGGCTTTGGCATGGCTGCGACCGTTGCTTTTGATTACCGTACGCGTGACTTCATACTGATTACGCAGCTCAGTGAATTTCTCGCGCGCCAGCTCCGGATCGATGCTGTTGTCATCGTCGGAACTGTCGCTGTCATCGTCTTCATCTTCGTCTTCATCATCGTCGCGCTCTTCTTCGGAGAGTTCAGAGCCAACGTGGGTCGCCGTAGGGGCGAGATCTTCTTCTGCGTTCGGATCGACGAAGCCGGTGATCAGGTCGGACAGGCGTGCTTCGCCCGCTTCAACGCGATCATACTGCTCAAGCAGGTAAGTAATCGCTTCAGGATATTCAGCAACGGAGCACTGCACCTGGTTGATACCGTCTTCGATGCGCTTAGCGATGTCGATTTCGCCTTCACGCGTCAGCAGCTCTACGGTACCCATTTCACGCATATACATGCGCACCGGGTCAGTGGTACGTCCAATTTCAGACTCTACACTGGACAGTACCTGAGCAGCAGCTTCTGCTGCATCTTCGTCGGTATCGGAACTGTTTTCGTTCAGCATCAGATCATCGGCATCAGGGGCTTCTTCCACCACCTGAATACCCATGTCGTTGATCATTTGGATGATGTCTTCGATCTGATCGGAGTCGACGATATCTTCCGGCAGATGGTCATTGACCTCGGCATAGGTCAGATAGCCCTGCTCCTTACCACGGGTGACAAGAAGCTTAAGCTGTGACTGCGGGTTTTGCTCCATAAGACGGTATCCACACTTCTGTTAAGTAAGATTGGTGTCGGTCGGCCATGCAGCCAACAATAACAGTTGAAGGCTTTTAGATTATTGCCGCTGCCCTCGTGGCGGCTGCCGGGCGCTGTGCCCGAGCTATTAATCGGCACTTAAGCCGCTGAGTTCTGTCTTTCAGGCTACCTTACTGGCCATTTTGGGCCCGGGCAGTGCTCGTAATCCTCACGTACTGATGTACGCTCCGGTTACTGCGCGCTGTCCGGGCCCAAACGGGCTGCGCCGGTTGCGCCTGAACTAATTTGTTTGCTTTGTTTGCGTGCACAGTGGCACTAAATTCGTTATTTCCGCGCCAGCGCCTGGTTGAGTGACCACAGTTCACGGCGCTCTTCCGCGTTCAGCCCCTGCGTGCGGTCGCGAGCAATCAGCTCTTCTACCCGCTGCTCTAAGGCCGAGTTGTACATACTCGCCAGCGAGTCCTGAAACATGGTTTCCACTTCATCATCTACTATCATGTGGTTCCACGTCGCCAGGGTTTCAAGGTGCTGGCTAAAATTTGTTCCGCGATATAACTCTAGTAGCTGTCCGGTCGTCAGGCCAGGGTGAGCAGTGCAAGTATTCACTAACTCTACAAAAAGCGGCAGGCCTGCCATCTTCGACTGCTCCAGCCCCTGCAGCGAGGGTACCATCGCTGCAAGATGCGGGTTCTGTACCAGCAGTCCAATAAGTATACGCATGGTTGTGCGTTTTAGCTGGGGCGCCTGCGGAGGCGTCTCATTTTCCGCCTTCTTCGGCAGCAGCTTTTCCAGCTGACTGTCATCAAAAATGCCCAGTTTCTGGCCCAGCGCCTGACGCAGATAAATGCGCAGCGTCTCGCCCGGCACCTGACTAATCAGCGGCAGTGCCAAAGCACTAAGACGAGCACGGCCATCCGGTGAAGAGAGATCCACCTGCGGCAGCAGCGTGTCGAACAGGAAGCCAGAGAGCGGTGTTGCCTGCTCCATCCGTGCTTCAAATGCTGCTTTGCCCTCTTTACGCACCAGCGTATCTGGATCTTCTCCGTCAGGCAGAAACATAAAGCGTAGCTGACGACCGTCACTCATGTAAGGTAACGCCGTCTCTAATGCACGCCAGGCGGCTTCGCGGCCAGCACGATCGCCGTCATAACAACAAATTACGTTCTCGGTCGAGCGAAAAAGAAGTTGGATATGGTCGGCGGTCGTCGAGGTCCCGAGCGATGCTACAGCATAGTCGATACCAAATTGCGCCAGTGCCACCACATCCATATAACCTTCCACAACCAGCAAGCGTGCAGGCTCTGGATGGTTTTTTTGCGCTTCATACAGGCCATACAACTGGCGGCCTTTATGGAAAATCTCGGTTTCAGGTGAGTTCAGGTATTTTGGCGTACCATCGCCCAATACGCGGCCACCAAAGCCAATCACGCGCCCACGTTTATCGTGAATCGGAAACATCACGCGTTCGCGGAAACGGTCGTAGCTGCGACCTTTATCGTTGGTCACCAGCATACCGGCATCAATCAGCGACTGACGGTTCTCCGGGTCACGGCCAAAGCGTTTTAACACGTTGTCCCAGCCCGGCGGGGCGAAGCCAATGGCAAAATGCTTAATCACTTCTGCACTGAGTCCGCGGCGCGCCAGATAATCACGGGCGGGCGCAGCGTTTTCCTGCGGCAGTGATTGCTGATAGAAGGCGCTCAGACCTTCCATTAACTGATACAGACTTTGGCGCTGATGACGCTCCAGCTGGCTGGGACCACTGCCCGCTTCATAGGGCACTTCCAGTCCATGCTGGGTGGCAAGCTCTTCAATGCTTTCGACAAATTCCAGACGGTCATAGTTCATCAGGAAATCGATCGCATTGCCGTGTGCGCCACAGCCGAAGCAGTGGTAAAACTGTTTTTCACCGTTGACGGTGAAGGACGGGGTTTTCTCGTTATGGAAAGGACAGCACGCGTGATAGTTCTTCCCCTGCTTTTTCAGCTTTACGCGAGCATCGATCAGATCGATGATGTCCGTGCGTGCCAGCAGGTCATTGATAAAAACGCGTGGAATACGTCCAGCCATAAGCCCCGATTGTTCCGCCTGTGAATTGGTTCAGCTCATAAACGAGAACAAGCCGCGCTTCCTTTCGGAAAGCACGGCCTCTTATATGACTCTGTCTGCGTGTAATACGCGATGGAGGTTACCCTCCGAAGAAATTAGTACAGACGAGTGCGGCGTGCGTTTTCGCGAGCCAGTTTCTTCGCGTGGCGTTTCACTGCAGAAGCTTTAGCGCGTTTACGCTCGGTCGTTGGTTTTTCATAAAACTCACGACGACGAACTTCAGCCAGAACGCCTGCTTTCTCACAAGAACGCTTGAAGCGACGCAGTGCTACGTCGAACGGCTCGTTTTCACGTACTTTAATTACCGGCATGTAACTCTCACCTCGATAAATTCGGTATTTGCTGCTGGCGTCAGCGCCAGCTCATTTCAAAATGGTGCGGAATTTTACTCCAACACGACCCGTGTTGTAAAGCACCATGAGCTAATGTAACCAACAGATGCCGTCTTTGCGGCTGCCGGTTTTTTTCAGGGGGCTGATTATACATCAATCAATTTGCTGGCGGGAAACTATTTTCCGTTTTTGGCTGCGATGTCGCCGATTCGACGGCAAAATACGCATCGACGCCGCAGTGCTTATGCTAAACTGCGCGCCGCGATAAAGAGGTAAATAACAGATGCGTGTACTGGGTATTGAAACATCCTGCGATGAAACTGGCATCGCGATTTATGATGATGTCAGCGGGCTGCTGGCTAACCAGCTGTATAGTCAGGTAAAACTGCATGCGGACTACGGCGGTGTGGTGCCAGAGCTGGCGTCGCGCGACCATGTGCGCAAGACTGTGCCACTGATTCAGGCAGCGTTAAAGCAGGCCGGATTAGCGGCGCAGGATATTGATGGCGTGGCCTATACCGCCGGGCCGGGTCTGGTCGGCGCACTGTTGGTGGGGGCGACCATTGGCCGCGCGCTGGCTTTCGCCTGGGGCGTGCCTGCCGTACCTGTACACCATATGGAAGGTCACCTGCTGGCGCCGATGCTGGAAGATAATCCGCCTGAATTCCCTTTCGTGGCGCTGCTGGTCTCTGGTGGTCATACCCAGCTGATTAGCGTGACGGGGATCGGTGAATATACGCTGTTGGGTGAGTCCATCGACGATGCTGCCGGTGAAGCCTTTGATAAAACCGCCAAACTGCTTGGGCTTGATTACCCCGGCGGACCGCTGCTGTCGAAAATGGCGCAGCAGGGGCAGGCAGGGCGCTTTACCTTCCCGCGTCCAATGACCGATCGTCCGGGAATGGATTTCAGCTTCTCCGGGCTGAAAACGTTTGCCGCTAATACTATTCGTGAAAGCGGTGATGACGCGCAAACCCATGCTGACATCGCGCGTGCCTTTGAAGATGCTGTCGTGGATACGCTGGCGATCAAATGCCGACGTGCGCTGGATCATACTGGCTTTAAACGGCTGGTGATTGCCGGTGGCGTGAGTGCAAACCGAACGCTGCGCAGCCAGCTGGCGACGATGATGCAGGCACGCGGCGGCGAAGTGTTCTATGCGCGCCCGGAATTTTGCACCGATAATGGCGCGATGATTGCTTATGCAGGCATGGTGCGGCTGAAAGGCGGCACGCGCGGTGAGCTAAGCGTTACAGTACGCCCTCGCTGGCCGCTGGCGGAACTGCCGGCGATCTGATTAGCGTGGCGTATTTATTCTGTCAGGCGACGAATTAGCCAGATATTCGGGGAAACACGGCGCTGGCTCCGGAGCGGCTTGTCCGCAGAGGAACGCGCCGTGGTCGCCCCGGGTATCTCGATCATAAAGACGGCGTTCAAACGATTCATAAGTCTCAATCGGGACATCTCTGCTCTGAGCAATCAAGCTCACATCACGCAGACTATTTCTTACCCTTTCTCTTCCACAAGCGGGTTTCCTGTCCGCGCCATAGCCGCTGGATATTATCGTGATGACGCAGCAGGATCAGGCAGGAGAGCATCGCCACCGGGAAAGTGAACTGAGGTTTAAACCACCAGACATAAAATGGCGCAATCAGAGCACTGACAATCGCGCCCAGTGATGAGTAACCGCTGAGCAGCACGGTCAGCAGCCAGGTGCCGGTCATTAATCCCGTCAAATCCCAGCCAATCGGCGCGATGGCGCCAAACGCCGTCGCCACGCCTTTGCCGCCTTTAAAGCGGAAGAAGACCGGATAAATATGGCCAAGACAGGCGGCAATCGCGGTGAGTCCGAGATAAACCGGTGAAACGCCAAGATAATAAGCCAGCCAGACCGGCAACATCCCTTTCAGCACATCAAAGACCAGCACCGCAGCCGCGGCGCCTTTCCCGCCAATACGTAACACATTAGTTGCGCCGGGATTGCCGGAGCCACTCTGGCGGGGATCGGGTAAACCTGTGAGACGACAAACCAAAATTGCGCTGGAAATGGAGCCGCACAGATACGCGAAAATGATCATACCAAGCGCGATTGCACTCATAACACCGTTCCGTTTCGTTAGGGTCGTTTTCTTCGCATCATCTGTGGATAATACGCATAAACGGCCGGAAGTGGTATCCGGCTGGCGTAAAAACAGGAAATCGAACCCATGGATATCGTATTTATTGAGCAGCTTAGCGTGATCACCACCATTGGTGTTTACGACTGGGAACAGACCATCCAGCAGAAACTCGTGTTCGATGTCGAAATGGCATGGGACAACCGTAAAGCCGCGGCCAGTGATGATGTGAATGACTGCCTGAGCTACGCCGATGTCGCGGAAGCGATCATCGCCCATGTTGGTGGTGGCAAATTCGCACTGGTGGAGCGCGTGGCAGAAGAGGTGGCAGCCATACTGCTGGCGCGTTTCCCCTCGCCGTGGGTGCGAATCAAAGTCAGCAAGCCGGGAGCCGTGGCGCAGGCGGCGCAGGTCGGGGTGATCATCGAACGCGGGACTAATCCGAAATAAATCCAATGTGATTGCCATCACAATGAAACCAAACCACATTATGGTGTGTCAAAGGCCCGATATTGACTATTTTTCTGGCGGTTACGTGCGTAACGTCCGCCTTTTAGCGGTTTAACATTGAGGTTAGAGGATTCTTGATGGCAGATATTCATCAGCTTTGGGTGGCGGTCATCCTGGGCATTGTCGAGGGGCTAACTGAGTTTCTTCCCGTTTCGTCCACCGGTCATATGATCATTGTCGGCCATCTGCTGGGATTTGAAGGCGAAAAAGCGGAAACCTTTGAAGTGGTTATCCAGCTGGGTTCGATTCTGGCGGTGGTGGTGATGTTCTGGCGTCGTCTGTTTGGTCTGATTGGCATCCGTTTCGGCGAAGTGAAACATGAAGGCACTGGCAGTGGCCACCTGACGCTGATTCATATTTTGCTGGGGATGATCCCGGCGGTGGTGATTGGTCTGGTATTGCACGATCAAATCAAATCACTGTTTAATCCGACCAACGTGATGTACGCGCTGGTGGTCGGTGGTGTGCTGCTGCTGGCGGCTGAATTGCTGAAACCGAAAAAACCGAAAGCGGAAGGTATTGACGATATCACTTATCGCCAGGCCTTTATGATTGGTTGTTTCCAGTGTCTGGCGCTGTGGCCGGGCTTTTCCCGCTCTGGTGCGACCATCTCAGGCGGCATGCTGATGGGCGTCAGCCGTTATGCGGCATCCGAATTCTCCTTTATCCTCGCGGTTCCAATGATGATGGGCGCGACGGTGCTGGATCTGTATAAAAGTCGTGATTTCCTCAGCATGGCGGATTTCCCATTATTCGCTGTCGGCTTTGTCACTGCCTTTATCGTCGCGCTGTTTGCGATCAAAGCCTTCCTGCATATCATCAAACGTATTTCGTTTATCCCCTTCGCCATCTACCGCTTCATTGTGGCGGCAGCGGTGTATCTGGTGTTTGTGGTTTAAAACACAAGGGCCAGCGTGGCTGGCCCTGAGTTTTCAACAATCAGCTTGCGCCAGCGGTCTGTTATCCGCCACTGCGCACACGCATTACTGCTCGCGCCAGGCTTCCAGCGCCGCGATTCTGCGGCGCGTTAACTCTTCCCGAACCGCCGGACCGGTAAACCCTGCTTCCACCACCGCTTTCGTCGCCACCCCTGACGCCACGCGGAACGCTTCACGCAAATAATTCCCCTGCGGATAAGGATTACTTTCGAAACCCGCACGTCCGCGTGCATCGGCCTCGCTGGTCAGCGCGATTTGCTCGACGCGTTGTGGCTTGCGCCAGGCATCAAGGCGGTCAAACAACTGGATCAGCGTGTCGGCAGAGTGCTGCTGGATGCCGTGCACCAGATCGTGAAATTCCGCGACCAGCATCGCCAGATCGCGTGCGGAATTCGGGATGCGCAGGCGCTGGCACAAATCCGCGACCAGTGGCACACCCGCCAGCCCATGGCCGTGATGGCTGGGCCATTTCTCCGGTGGTGTCTGCGCCTTACCTACGTCATGGCACAGCGTGGCGAAACGAATATCCACTTCCGGACTGAGCTGCGCTGCAATCGCCAGCGTCATCAGGGTATGCACACCGCTGTCGATTTCGGGATGCCATTTCGCTGGCGCTGGCACGCCGTACAGGTTATCGATTTCCGGGAACAACACCGCCAGCGCCTGGCAGTCACGCAGCACCTGGAAATAGACGTGTGGGTTAGCGGACTTCAGTGCATTTTCCGTCTCTTTCCATACGCGTTCAGCCGTTAATTCCGCCAGCTCGCCGCTGGCAACCATCTGCTGCATCAGTTGCATCGTCTCATCGGCGATACGAAAACCGAGATGGGCAAAACGCGCGGCAAAACGCGCCACGCGCAGCACGCGCAGCGGATCTTCATTAAAAGCGGCGGAAACATGGCGCAGCAGGCGCTGTTCAAGATCCGCACGGCCACCGTAAGGATCGATATACTCGCCATTTTCATCGCGCGCGATGGCATTGATCGTCAGATCGCGGCGCAGCAGATCCTGCTCCAGCGTGACATCGGCAGCGAAATCGGTGACAAAACCGGTGTAACCTTTACCGGATTTCCGTTCGGTACGCGCCAGCGCATACTCTTCGCGGCTGTGCGGGTGCAGGAACACCGGGAAGTCCCGGCCAACCTGTTGATAGCCCTGAGCCAGCATGCTCTCTGGCGTGGCGCCAACCACCACCCAGTCCTGGTCTTTGATCGGCAGCTTCAGCAGGCCATCGCGCACTGCGCCACCGACAAGATACGTCTTCACTTACTACACTCCACAACGGCAGGGAAATTTACGTCAATGAGAATAATTGTCGCATAAATAACGTGCACAACAAAAAGGGCAACTGAAATGCCCTGCGCGGGATGGCAACGTTGTCTGGTGGAGCGCGAAACCCGTTGCGCTATCTTACGCAACCGCAACGGGATCATCGGCAGATTTGCCAGTAACTTGATGTTACCAGCGGGCGGAAATCACTCACTCCGCCGGGTAAGAGGCGATTAGTTCATCCAGCGATCGTTCTTTTTGCGGCGCGGGATCATGTGCGGCAGCAACAGCCCCAGCAGCAGGCCCACGCCCGCCACGCCGCCACCATACATAAACCACTGCATAATGATGGTGCGCTGTTTGTCATCCAGCTGCACATTGGCGGCATTCACTTTTTTCTGCGCCACAATCAGCTCATTTTTTAGCTTCTGGTTTTCTTCCTGCAGCGCGCCAATCGCACTGTCGCTGCCCGCGACTTTCTTCTGCATATCAGCAGTGCGCTGGTTCCAGCTGTTATCGATATTGTTCAGTTTGTCGGTCAGGTCGTTGACCTGTTTTTCCAGCTCAGGCACGCGGGTGCGCAGGCTGGGCTTGTCGCTGAGCTGCGCCAGTGGGATCCAGGTGGTGCGGCCATTGGCATCGCGGATCTGGCCATATTTGCTGTTCTCGTTGCTCTGCAGCAGGGTGACTTCTTCGCCCGCATTAACCGTGCCGATCAGACGGTAATCATTACCCGGGCCACTGCGTACCCAGGTCGATAGTTCATCGGAAATATAGCGCTTCTCTTCAGCATGAGCGGAGAAAGCAACAGTGCAGGTGAGTAACAGCAGGCAAGGGAGTGATGATTTATTCATTAGATGTCGTGTTTGTCTCAATTCCGGGAACAGTAAATGGCACAGTCTGGAGAGACGCCGCAAAAATCTGAATGGGAACTTTCCTGTTCTCATTCTGCTGCAAATGCGCTCGCGAAAAGAGAAGAAAGCCGAGACAGCAGCGCTTTTTCTGCATTACTCTTCACACTTAATCTTTCGCTAAATTTCCGCTGCCTGTGCCAGCGAGTATCTGAATAAGAAAATATGACCATTGAAATCGAATTAAAGTTCATTGTGAAGCCGGAAGCCGCGACAAAACTTGCCGCACAACTCGCGGAATGGCCGCATCAGCATACGCCTGCGGTGGCGCTGACCAATATCTATTTTGAGACTCCTGATAACCAGCTGCGCCGCTGGGATATGGGCTTGCGCATTCGTGGCTTTGGCGAACGTTACGAGATGACCTTAAAAGCCGCCGGACAAACCATTGGCGGTCTGCATCAGCGTCCGGAATACAATGTCGATCTGGCAACAGCGGATCTGGATATCCAACTGCTGCCAGCGGAAATCTGGCCTGCGGGCTGCGATTTGCAGGCACTGCAACAGCAGCTGCGACCTCTGTTCAGCACCCATTTCCAGCGTGAGAAGTGGCTGGTGAACTATCAGAACAGCGAAATCGAAGTAGCGTTTGACCAGGGCGCAGTGACGGCGGGTGAACTGAGCGAGCCGCTGTATGAGATCGAACTGGAGCTGAAAAGCGGCGAGCGTGACGATCTGCTGGCGTTTGCCGCTGAGCTGGCCAATACCGGCGGACTGCGTCTGGGCAGCCTGAGCAAGGCCGCGCGTGGTTACGCGCTGGCGCAGGGCAAACCGCAGCAGGTATTGCGTCCGTTGCCGATCATGCAGGTAAAAGCTAAAGCGACAGTGGAAGAGGGGATGCGCGCCGCGCTGCTGCTGGCGCTGAATCAGTGGCAATATCATGAAGAGCTGTGGCTGGGTGGTGATGCCGCGGCGCAGGGGGGGGTGCAGGAAGCGCTGGAAACGGTGCGCGAAGCCTTTTCCCTGTTTGGCGCGCTGGTGCCGCGTAAGGCGAACAGTGAATTACGCCAGCATCTGACTGCGCTGGAAGACGCGCTGGCGGAAGCCGAAGTGGATGCGCAGCAGCTCTGCTACAGCCCGCTTTCCCTGATCACCCAGTTAGCACTTACTCACTGGCTGGTGACCGAGCAATGGCGGCAGTTTATCGATGCTAAAACGGATAGCCGGCTTAAAGGATCGTATAAGCGCTTTGCCGATATTATGCTCGGCAGGATTGGCGCCGACCTGCGCGAGACGTTTTCCCGCATCCGCCAAAGCAGCGAGTACCAGGATAAAGCGACACGTCTGTCGCGTCAGCTGATCGCAGTACACTTGTTAGCAGGCGCTTACGAGGCGCAGGCCGTGAATGCGTGGCTGGAAAACTGGCAGCAGCTCCAGCAGGCCATTCGCGATCAACAGCAGAGCTGGCTGGATACCTGGAGTCGTAAGGCATTGAAACAACCTGCGTTCTGGTTAAATAATAGCGCTAAAACGCGCGCGGAAAATGAATAACCACGGTTAGCCACTGCTAAATTGCATCGTTCAGGGAGTGTGTATGTTGCCATCGTTGTTAGCACCGTTGCCGGCACTGTTGCTGGCGCAAGCAGAAAAATCCGCTGAACGCCTGACGCTGCCGCTCCATGCGCTGACGGCGCCGCAGCAAGCAGTACTGGCGTTCAGTGAATTTGTTACGGACAACCTTGCCCAGCATCCGGAGTGGTGGCAACAGCTGCTGCAGTCGGCGCCGGTCGCGGAAGAATGGCAACACTACAGCGCGTGGCTGGCTGAGCAACTGGCGGCGGTGAGCGACGAAAACAGCCTGATGCGCGAACTGCGGCTGTTTCGCCGCCATATGCTGGTGCGCATTGCCTGGATGCAGACACTGGCGACAGCCACCACAGAGCAGTCGCTGCAGCAACTGAGCGTGCTGGCGGAAACGCTGATTGTGGCGGCGCGCGACTGGCTGTATCAGGCCTGCTGCCGCGATTTCGGCACGCCCTGCAATGCGGAAGGTGAAGCACAGCCGCTGCTGATTCTCGGAATGGGGAAGCTGGGCGGCGGAGAGCTGAATTTCTCCTCGGATATCGACCTGATCTTCTGCTGGCCGGAAAATGGCGTGACGCGCGGTGGTCGCCGCGAACTGGATAATGCGCAATTCTTTACCCGGCTGGGGCAGCGGCTGATTAAAGTGCTCGATCAGCCGACGGTAGACGGCTTTGTTTATCGTGTGGATATGCGCCTGCGTCCGTTCGGCGACAGCGGGCCGCTGGTGCTGAGTTTTGCCGCGCTGGAGGATTATTACCAGGAGCAGGGGCGCGACTGGGAGCGCTATGCGATGGTGAAAGCGCGGCTGATGGGCGCGGGAGAAGACCGCTGGAGCCAGGAGCTGCATCAGATGTTGCGTCCGTTTGTCTTCCGTCGTTATATCGATTTCAGTGTGATTCAGTCGCTGCGCAATATGAAAAGCATGATTGCGCGTGAAGTCCGCCGCCGTGGCCTGACCGACAATATTAAACTGGGCGCAGGCGGCATTCGAGAAACCGAGTTTATCGTGCAGGTGTTCCAGCTGATTCGTGGTGGGCGTGAGCGCTCACTACAGTTGCGCTCCCTGTTGCCAACGCTGAAGTCGATTGCTGAGTTACATCTGCTCACGCCAGAACAGATTAGTCAGCTGCATGATGGTTATCTGTTCTTACGCCGTCTGGAGAATTTGCTGCAAAGCATTGCGGATGAACAGACCCAGACGCTACCTGCGGATGAGCTGAATCGCGCGCGGCTGGCGTGGGCGATGGGCTTTGCTGACTGGCAGGTGCTGCTTCAGCAACTGGAGCTGCATATGGCAGCGATCCGCGCGATTTTTGATGAGTTAATTGGCGATGATTCGCCGGATGAAAACGAACAGCAGGATGCCAGCGGTTATGGCGTACTTTGGCAGGATGCGCTGGAGGAGGCCGAGTTAGCGCCGCTGGTGCCGCGCCTCGACGATTTATCCCGCCACACACTGCTGCGCGAGATTACCGATTTTCGTCATGACGTGGATAAACGCACTATTGGGCCGCGTGGCCGTCAGGCGCTGGATCAGCTAATGCCGCGTTTGCTGAGTGAGGTTTGCCCGCGCGATGACGCCGCGATCACCCTTACGCGTTTAACGCCGTTATTGCTGGGCGTCGTCACGCGCAGCACTTATCTGGAGCTGCTGACCGAATTCCATGGCGCATTACGCCATCTGATCCGTCTGTGTGCTGCCTCGCCGATGCTCGCCAGTCAGCTGGCGCGCTATCCGCTGCTGCTGGATGAACTGCTCGATCCGGCTACGCTCTATCAGCCGACCGCCACCGATGCCTATCGCGATGAACTGCGCCAGTATCTGCTGCGTGTTCCGGAAGATGATGAGGAGCAACAACTGGAGGCGCTGCGCCAGTTCAAGCAGGCGCAGCATCTGCGTATTGCCGCTGCGGATATTGCGGAAACGCTGCCGGTGATGAAAGTCAGCGATCATCTGACCTGGCTGGCGGAAGCCATTATCGAATCTGTGGTGCAGCAGGCGTGGCATATGATGGTGCAGCGCTATGGTCAGCCATCACATCTTAGCCACGAAGGCGAACGCGGCTTTGCTGTGGTGGGGTACGGTAAACTGGGTGGCTGGGAGCTGGGGTACAGCTCGGATCTCGACCTGGTGTTTCTGCATGACTGCCCGGCGGATGCGGTAACCGATGGCGAACGCAGCATTGACGGTCGCCAGTTCTACCTGCGACTGGCGCAACGCATTATGCATCTGTTCAGCACCCGAACCTCATCCGGCATTTTGTATGAGGTGGACGCGCGACTGCGCCCGTCTGGCGCGGCAGGAATGCTGGTCAGTACCTTTGATGCCTTCGATGACTACCAGCGTAATGAAGCCTGGACCTGGGAACATCAGGCACTGGTACGGGCGCGGATTGTCTACGGTGAGCCGGAACTCAGCCGTCGCTTTGAAGAGATTCGCCGTGGCATTCTCTGTCTGCCGCGTGAGCCGCAGCAACTGCAGACCGAAGTGCGCGAGATGCGTGAGAAGATGCGTGCGCACCTCGGCAATAAACACAAAGGGCGCTGGGATATCAAAGCGGATGCCGGCGGCATTACCGATATTGAATTTATTACGCAATATCTGGTGCTGCGCTATGCCGCACAGGAGCCGAAGCTCACGCGCTGGTCGGATAATGTGCGTATTCTTGAACTGCTGGCGAACCATGACAGGATAGATGAAGCCGAAGCTCAGGCACTGACTACAGCCTATGTGTCGTTACGGGATGAACTGCATCATCTGGCCCTGCAGGCATTACCGGGGCACGTCGAGGATGACGCCTTTAGCGCGGCGCGTGCGCAGGTGACTGCCAGCTGGCAGCGCTGGTTAGAGTCTTAAGTGTTATCTCGCGGGCTGTGATATCATCCCGCGCAATATTTTTCCGCAGTCTGGAGTGTCAGGAATGAAAGTATCACTGCCCGATTTTAACCGTGCAGCAGTGCTGGTGGTTGGCGATGTGATGTTGGATCGCTACTGGTATGGCCCAACCAGCCGCATCTCACCGGAAGCGCCGGTACCGGTCGTCAAAGTCGACAATGTGGAAGAGCGTCCTGGCGGCGCGGCGAACGTGGCAATGAACATTGCCTCGCTGGGTGCCGAATCGCGTCTGGTGGGTTTAACAGGTCTTGATGACGCCGCGCGTGCACTCAGCGCCACGCTGAACAATGTTAACGTGCAGTGTGACTTTGTCGCGGTGCCAACCCATCCGACGATTACCAAATTGCGTATTCTGTCGCGTAATCAGCAGCTGATTCGCCTCGATTTTGAAGAGGGATTCGAGGGCGTGGATGCGCAGCCGCTGCACGATCGCATTTCTGCCGCATTACCGAAAATTGGTGCGCTGGTACTGTCTGACTATGCCAAGGGCGCACTGGCCAGCGTCGAGACCATGATCCAGCTGGCGCGTGCTGCAGGCGTGCCGGTGCTGGTTGATCCGAAAGGCACGGATTTTTCGCGCTATCGTGGGGCAACCCTGCTGACGCCAAACCTCTCGGAATTCGAGGCAGTAGTGGGCAAATGCAAAGATGAAGCGCAGATTGTTGAGCGCGGCATGAAAGTGATTGCCGATTTCGACCTGTCAGCACTGCTGGTCACCCGTTCTGAAAATGGCATGACGCTGCTGCAGCCAGGCAAAGCACCGCTGCACCTGCCGACTCAGGCGCAGGAAGTGTTTGATGTTACCGGTGCTGGCGATACGGTGATTGGTGTTCTGGCCGCGACCCTGGCCGCGGGTGATTCGCTGGAAGAAGCCTGCTTTATGGCTAATGCCGCTGCGGGTGTGGTGGTAGGTAAACTCGGCACCTCAACCGTCAGCACGGTGGAACTGGAAAATGCCATTCGCGCCCGTCCTGAAACCGGTTTTGGCGTGATGAACGAAGCCCAGCTGAAAGAAGCGGTAGCGCTGGCGCGTAAGCGCGGTGAGAAAGTGGTGATGACCAACGGATGTTTCGACATCCTGCATGCGGGTCACGTCTCCTATCTGGCTAATGCGCGCAAGCTGGGTGACCGTCTGATTGTGGCGGTAAACAGCGATGCCTCCACTAAGCGTCTGAAAGGTGAAAGCCGTCCGGTTAATCCGCTGATCAACCGTATGATCGTGCTGGGTGCACTGGAAGCGGTGGACTGGGTGGTGCCGTTTGAAGAGGATACGCCACAGCGTTTGATCGCTGGAGTGCTGCCGGACCTGCTGGTAAAAGGTGGCGATTATAAGCCGGAAGATATCGCAGGCAGCAAGGAAGTGTGGGCTAACGGTGGTGACGTGCGGGTTCTGAACTTTGAAGATGGTATTTCTACTACCAACATCATCAAGAGTATTCGCGGCGACAAGGCCTGAAGCTGACAGGGACGGGGTGACCCGTCCCTGCGTAATGTCTTACTGTGGATCTTCTGTCTGCAGCACATCTTTTGACGTGGTTTCTGGCGCACGGCTTTCCAGTGCTGCCAGACGTTGCTCCAGCGCCGCCAGTTTCTCACGTGTACGCAGCAGTACCTGAGTCTGGACGTCAAATTCTTCGCGGTTGACCAGATCCATACGCGTCAGCTGTGCCTGCAGTGTCTGACGGATTTTCTTTTCAACATCATCGCCCAGTTCGCGAATGCCTTTTGGCAGCGACTCATGAATCTGGCGCGCAAGTTGTTCAATTTTTTTCGTGTCGATCATGGTGGTTTCCCGGTTTATAACGAGTATTGGTTAAGTGTAAACCCAGAAAGCAAAAGGTTAAACCTGAAATCCCGAAAACCCCATTGCATGACGCTGCATATTGATTTGCCGTTTTTGTTCGTTGCTCTGTTTTTTTATTGGCGCTATAGTGAACATGCTTATTCTCAGGGCGGGGCGAAATTCCCCACCGGCGGTAAATCAGCTTCGGCTGAAAGCCCGCGAGCGCTTCCGGCCATCTGGCCTGAAGGTCAGCAGATCCGGTGTAATTCCGGGGCCGACGGTTAGAGTCCGGATGGGAGAGAGTAACGGTATCAGTCGGGCTTCCGCTCGTCTCGCGTTATCCTTTTGTCACTATATGACACTCCTCAAGATCGCCCTGATTCTGGTAACCCATAAATTTATTAAGGTTTTATTACCATGAATCAGACGCTACTTTCTGAATTTGGCACGCCGGAACAGCGTGTAGAACGTGCAATCGAAGCACTGCGTGAAGGACGCGGTATTATGGTGCTGGACGATGAAAATCGTGAAAACGAAGGTGATATGATCTTCGCAGCAGAAACCATGACCGTAGAACAAATGGCACTGACTATTCGTCATGGCAGCGGGATTGTCTGCCTGTGTCTGACGGAAGAGCGTCGCCAGCAGCTGGATCTGCCGATGATGGTGGAAAACAACACCAGCTCTTATGGCACTGGCTTTACCGTGACCATTGAAGCGGCAAAAGGCGTGACCACCGGTGTATCCGCCCAGGACCGTATCACCACCATCCGTACTGCGATTGCCGATGATGCGAAGCCTTCCGATCTGAACCGTCCAGGCCATGTATTCCCACTGCGCGCGCACCCTGGTGGTGTACTGTCGCGTGGCGGTCATACTGAAGCGGGTATCGATTTAGTCACTCTGGCGGGTCTGAAACCTGTCAGCGTGTTGTGCGAGCTGACCAACGATGATGGTTCTATGGCCCACGCGCCGGAAGCGATTATGTTTGCAAAACAACACAATATGCCGGTGGTGACCATCGAAGATTTGATTGCCTATCGCCGTAGCCGTTAATTACGATGCTAACGCAAAACTGACTGAGGCCGGTGCAATCGCACCGGCCTTTTTGTTGACGCTTAACCCGCCCCGGTACTTTGCAATAAGGCCAGGCTGAACCCCATCACCGTCATACCACAGAGCACGCCGTAGCTGGGGTTATTATGGGGATCGATCTCTTTCGCCAGCGGCATCAGTTCATCGACGGACAGCGCCACCATGATGCCGGCCACTGCCGCCATAATCGCGGCCATCACCACCGGTGATACCATTGGTCCAAACAGCAGGAAAGCCAGCACCCCCCCTAAAATCTCTGCCATGCCGGAGGCGCAGGCCCAGAAGATGGCTTTAGATTTGGATCCGGTCGCGGCATACATCGGCCCGGCGACCGCCAGCCCTTCAGGGATGTTATGCAGCGCTACCGCCAGCGCGATACCCAGGCCCAGCTCAAAGTCGCTGCTGGCCGTGACAAAGGTGGCGATCCCTTCCGGAAAGTTATGCAGGCTGATGCCGAGCGTCAGCAGGATCGCAGTGCGGCGCAGGTTGGGCGGCGGATTTTTGAGACTCATCAGGTCCTGCGGATGCTGGTGTGGCACAAGGCGATCCAGCGCAAAATAGCCCAGCAGACCAAGCATAAACATGCCATAGCCCAGCATCGGCTGCATGCCTGCAGTATGTAACGCCGCAGGCAGCATTTCCATCAGCGAAATCAACAGCATAATGCCAGCGGCAAAACCGAGGGAAAATGCCAGTAAACGGTTGGAAGGTTTCTGGCCTATCACGCCGAGCAGTGCGCCGATAAAGGTGGCGCCGCCTGCGAGAATGGTCAAAAGCAAAGGAACTGACATTTCACTCTCCATATTGATTCGTTTTGTTCTGCGCCACTATCCGTTCAAATTTCCTGATGATCTTCATCACCGTTATCCGGGTTCATCTGCCCGGTAAAGAGCGTAAGGTAACCATTATCAACCATACCACTCTTTCCGGGGATGTATCATGAGTCAAATTCGTATGCCGGCTCTTTTCCTGGGTCACGGCAGCCCAATGAATGTGCTGGAAGACAATATCTATACCGAAGCCTGGCGCAAGCTCGGTGAAACGTTGCCACGTCCGAAAGCGATCCTCGCCGTTTCCGCCCACTGGTACACCCGTGGTACTGCGGTGACGGCGATGGAAAAGCCGCGCACGATTCACGATTTTGGCGGCTTCCCGCAGGCGCTATTCGACACCCATTATCCTGCGCCGGGTTCACCCGCGCTGGCACAACAGGTCGCGGACCTGCTGGCGCCGGTTGAGGTGCGGCTCGACCAGGAATGGGGCTTCGATCACGGCTCCTGGGGCGTCGTCATCAAAATGTATCCGGACGCCGATATTCCCATGATCCAGCTGAGTGTCGATGGCACTAAACCGCCTGCGTACCACTTCGAGCTGGGCCGTAAACTGGCCGCGCTGCGTGAGCAGGGCGTCATGATTGTCGCCAGCGGTAACGTGGTGCATAACCTGCGTATGGTGCGCTGGCAGGGTTCTGCTGAGGCTTATCCCTGGGCTGCATCCTTTAACCAGTACGTACGCGATAATCTGAGCTGGCAGGGACCGGCCGAAGAGCATCCGCTGGTTAACTTTATGGATCATGAGGGGGCGGAGCTGTCGAACCCGACGCCGGAGCACTACCTGCCGCTGCTGTATATTCTCGGTTGCCGCACGCAGGATGAGGCGGTATCGATCCCGGTCGATGGGATTGAAATGGCCTCATTAAGTATGTTGTCGGTACAGGTTGGCTAAAACTAAAACGGGAGCCTTATGTGGCTCCCGTGCTCCGGCATTAGCAACCGACGCTGCTATTCGAGAAATGAGTGCGGATAGAAGCGTGACAGATCCTGAGTGATCAGTGCGCGATCCTCGCGCAGACCAATACCCGCCGGTTGATCGTCAATCAGCCAGCTGCCGATCAGCGTATAGCTGTCGCCAAACTGTGGCAGTGGATGGAACTGTTGCACAATCATACCCTCTTCGCCGTAAGGCCCGTCGGCACGTGCAATCTCCTGGCCGTTCTCCACGATGCGGATATTGGCGCCTTCACGGGAAAACAGCGGCTTAACCACGTACTTGTCCATCGCCGGGACATCGTCTTCAGCGAAATACGCGGGCAGCAGATTCGGATGGTTCGGGAACATCTGCCACAGTAAGGGCAGCAGCGCCTTGTTGGAGATAATGCTTTTCCAGGCGGGTTCCAGCCAGCGTACGCCAGCGTCTTCCAGCTTGGTGGAGAACATCTCGCGCAGCATAAACTCCCACGGATAGAGCTTAAACAGATTACCAATCACCTGATCGTGAACATCGGTAAACTGTCCCTTCTCGCCGAGGCCAATTTCATCGATATACAGGAATTCGCTGGGCAGACCGGCTTCAGTGGCGCAGTCCTGCAGATACTGCACGGTGGCGCGGTCTTCTTCGGTATCACGGCAACAGGAGAAATGCAGCCAGCTAAAACCATGTTGCTGATGCAGCGTGGCAAAGCGCTCAATTAACTTCTCCTGCAGGCTGTTAAACTGATCGCTGCCTGCGGGCAGGTTACCGGCATTGACCTGATCTTCCAGCCAAATCCACTGGAAAAAGGCAGCCTCATACAGCGAGGTCGGCGTATCCGCGTTATTTTCCAGCAGCTTAGCATCACCCTGACCATCCCACGCCAAATCGAGGCGCGAGTAGAGCGAGGGCTGCGAGGTTTTCCACGACTGGCGGACAAAATCCCAGGTATGTTTTGGGATACGGAATTTGGTCAGCAGCGCTTCGCTGTTAACCACTTTTTCCACCACCTGCAGACACATCTGGTGCAGCTCACGGGTGGTGTCTTCCAGATAATCGATTTGTGGCAGGCTGAACTGATAATACGCGTCTTCACACCAGTAGGGCTCGCCATGCATGGTGTGAAAACGGAAACCGTACTCGGTGGCTTTGGCTCGCCAGTCAGGTCGTTCGCTAATTGCAATGCGCTTCATCTGACCGGTTAGCCTCCGTAGGAACGGCTGGAGCTGGACGCTGCGCTGCTGGAGCTGCGCGTCATACTGGTTTGTTTCGCAACTGTTTCACCGAAGCCGCCGCGGGTCACCGTGCTGGTGGTGGCCGGTTTTGGCGCCAGTGCGGTTTTTGGCACGGTCATGGTACGGCCTGCGGTGGCAGCGCCGTAGTTACGGCCTGTCGCATCGACAAATTTACCGTTGGCCGGGCTGTTTGGCGCACGTGAGCTAAACAGTGGCTGTGAGGCGCCACCGCTCATCATACGGCCCATCATATAACCGGCCATCAGTGGCATCCAGAAACTGCCGCTTTGCTGCGCTTCGGCATTGTTGGTGGTGCCAACACCTGCCTGCGCCGGTGCCTGCTGGCACTGGTTTTCGCCGAACTCCGCGACGCAGTCTTCACGCGTGGCGTATTTCGGTGCGGTTTTTTCAGCTTCTTTCAGGGCATTATTGTAAGCCGTGGTGCATTGTGCACTCTGGCTTGGGTTGGCTTTCGAGCAGTCGTCCGCATTTTGATACAGCGAAACGGTCTCATCAGATTGTTCACAACCTGCCAGCATCAGAACACCGGCAACCGCCAGTGCGACTGGCGTTAAGTGACGTGCGCCCCAACTCTTACGGAAGGAGGCATGATTAATATTTTTAGTCCGTTTCATGACATTCAGTCCTGTTCCCAAAGGTAACGCACAGAATAAGGGATATGTGGTGATTTTTGAAGCGATGGAGGGGCGTGGGCGGGGGATCTTTACTTAGCTATACGTTTGAATGTGAAAGGGGCAACAATCGCTGCCCCTGATACGGCTTATTGACCGAATGGATTACCTGAAGCGGGGGGAGTGGTGCGTGGCGCAGTCTGTGTCGCCGTGGTGCGGTTGGCGTTATTTACGGCGGCGTCCTGCTGGGTGTTTTCCGGCGCGACGCTGTCTGGCGAAGTAGAAATATCTTTGCCCAGACTTGCGTTCAGCGTCGTCAGATCCTGCTCGTTCAGCGTACCCAGCGCTGATTTGATATTCAGCTGGTTAATCAGATAGTTGTAACGGGCATCAGAAAGCTGCTGTTTCGCGTTATACAACGTGGTGGTGGCATCCAGCACATCGACAATGGTACGGGTGCCGACCTGGTAACCCGCTTCCATCGCATCCAGTGAGCTTTGCGCTGACACGACCGCCTGTTTGTAAGCGTTGATGCTGCTGATGGAGGCATTCACGTTGTTAAACGAAGAACGAACCGTCTGCACTGTGGTGCGATGTGCGCTTTCCAGCTGTTCACTGGCGCTGACGTAAGCGTACTGCGCCTGCTTCACCTGTGAGGTCACGGAACCTCCGCTATACAGCGGCAGGGAGAAGCTCAGACCCACCTGGTTGCTGCCGGTGATGCTGTCGGTGCTGGAAGCACTCTGAGCAGCACGATCACCGCTGTAGCGGCTGTTGGTCAGGCCGGTTGAGGCGGTCAGGCCAACTGTCGGCATATGACCGGTTTCCGCTGAGCGAATCTGCTCACGCGCCAGATCCTGTGACAGGCGGGCGGACAACAGGCTCAGGTTACGGCTCTCTGCTTCTTTCAGCAGCGCATTAACCGGCTGGGTTTTTTCGGTCTGGAAGCGATCGATGTTCAGCGATGCCAGTGACGGATAGTAGTTGCCGGTGACCTGGCGCAGCGTTTCCAGTGCGTTATCCAGTTCATTGCGCGCGGAGACTTCGCTCGCCAGCACGCTGTCGTACTGGGCGCGGGCATTCTGCACATCGGTAATCGCCACTAAGCCAACATTAAAACGCTGAGTAGTCTGATCCAGCTGACGGTAAATCGACTGTTTCTGCGCTTCGGTGTAGGAAAGCGAGTCAATGGCGCGTAATACATTAAAATAGGCGGTGGCGGTGTTCAGCATTAGCGTTTGCTGTGCAGTCTGATAGGTGACATCCTGAATGCCAGCCGTTTTTTCCTGCAGCGTCAGCGCGCGCCATTTGGACATATCAAACAGCACCTGGGTCAGCTGCAGACTGCCGCTGGTGGTGTTGCTGCGCACACCGCTATTATCACGGTAGCCACTGTTCCAGGCATAATCAGCGCCTAAACCCAACTGTGGCAGCAATGGGCTGCGGGCTTCATTAATTTTTTCGAATGCAGCATCACGGTCGGCTGCTGAGCTACGCAGGTCAGGGTTGGAGATACGAGCCTGCTGATAGACCTGCAGCAGGTTCTCTGCCTGACTCGCAACGCTGAAGCCACCCAGGCTCAGGCCGATAAGTAGTGGGAGCAGTTTCTTCATTTGCATTCCTTGTAGTGCAGCGTTGTTGCTATGGTAGCGCTGATATCAGTCAAAAAATAATCGCCGATTCTAGCAGAGTCTGCCGTGGGGTTAAGTTGGCTGAACGTGCCATCTTTCCTTAATTTACGTAAATAATTCAGAAAGAACCATACTTCCGCCAGATTGAGATTTGTTATCCTCATTTCTGCCACAATTTGCCAGGAGAGCGTGACGATGAGCAGTGAAAAAAAATACCCTGTGACTTTCACAAAAAACGATGTAGAAATTATTGCACGTGACTCGCTATACAACGGTTTTTTTTCCATCGAACGCTACCGTTTCCGCCACCGTCTGTTTAATGGTCAAATGAGCGGTGAAGTGGTGCGCGAAATTTTTGAGCGCGGCCATGCTGCAGTGCTGCTACCCTATGATGCGCGCCGCGATGAAGTGGTGCTGATCGAGCAAATCCGTATCGCCGCGTTTGATACCAGCGCAACCCCCTGGTTACTGGAAATGGTCGCCGGAATTATCGAGCCGGGGGAAAGCATCGAAGAGGTGGCGCGGCGCGAAGCGCAGGAAGAAGCGGGCCTCACAGTGGGCCGCATCAAGCCAGTGATTAACTATCTCGCCAGCCCGGGCGGCACCAGTGAGCGTCTGTCGGTGATGGTCGGGGAAGTGGATGCCAGCCTGGCAAAGGGAAACCACGGGCTGGAGGAAGAGAATGAGGATATTCTCGTCCACGTGGTCAGCCGTCAGCAGGCTTACCAGTGGGTTGAAGAGGGAAAAATAGATAACGCGGCCTCTGTCATCGCCCTGCAATGGCTGGAGCTGCACCATAAGAGACTACGCGAAGAGTGGAAGGCGAAATGAGCAAGCGCTACACCCCTGATTTTCCCGAAATGATGCGTCTGTGCGAAACCAATTTCGCCCAGCTGCGCCGCCTATTGCCGCGCAATGATGAGGCGGGGGAAACGGTGACGTATCAGGTTAACAGCGCCAGCTACAGCATCACGATTCTGGAGTCGACCCGTTACACCACGCTGGTAGAAATCAAGCAAACCGCGCCCGCGGTAAGTTACTGGAGCCTGCCGGCAATGTCTGTCAGACTCTATCACGATGCTATGGTTGCGGAAGTGTGTTCAACGCAGCAGATCTTTCGTTTTAAAGCACGCTATGATTATCCGAATAAAAAGTTACATCAGCGTGATGAAAAGCATCAAATTAACCAGTTCCTTGCTGACTGGTTGCGCTACTGTTTAGCGCATGGCGCAATGGCGGTGCCGGCCTGTTAACCGTGCGATGAAAGACGCCGAGATGGCGTGGAGACTAAGGATACTCTTTGGATAGCCTGCTAAAACTTCCTGTGTTGCGTGGGGACAAAATCAGGATTTTACAGATAACGGATACCCACCTTTTCGCAGGTAAAGATGAAACGCTGTTGGGTGTGAACACCTGGGCCAGTTATGATGCGGTACTGAACGCGATTGAAGCGCAGGGGCGTGAAATCGATTTGATCATCGCCACAGGCGATCTGGCGCAGGATCATACGGTTGAAGCCTATCAGCATTTTGCTGAGGGCATCTCGCGCCTGCCCGCTCCGTGTGTCTGGCTGCCGGGCAATCATGATTTCCAGCCATCCATGTTCAACACTCTGAGCGAGGCGGACATCGCCGATGCCAAACATGTGCTGTTAGGCGAACAGTGGCAGGTGGTGTTACTGGACAGTCAGGTGTTTGGCGTCCCGCACGGCATGCTCAGCGACTACCAAATCGAATGGCTGGAGAAGGCGCTGGCGCTCTACCCGCAACGCCATACGCTGGTACTGCTGCATCACCATCCGCTGCCCTCAGGTTGTACCTGGCTTGACCAGCACAGTCTGCGCAATCCCCATATGCTGGACGCCGTGCTGCAGCACTATCCGCTGGCCCGCACCTTAATCTGCGGCCATATTCATCAGGAACTGGATCTGGCATGGAACGGTCGCCGGGTGCTGGCATCGCCATCCACCTGTGTGCAGTTTAAGCCACACTGCACCAACTTCACTATCGACACCGTTGCGCCGGGCTGGCGCTGGCTGGAACTGCACAGCGATGGCCGGGTGGAAACGGATGTTGAGCGTCTGCTGACGCAGGCGTTCCGTCCCGATCTCGATTCCGACGGCTATTGAGTTATGGCGACCTTACTCTACCTGCACGGTTTTAACAGTTCACCTCAGTCAGCCAAGGCGACGCAACTGCGTGACTGGCTGGCACAGCAGGCGCCTGAAATTGAGATGCTGGTGCCGCAACTGCCCGCGTTCCCCGATCAGGCCGCCACCCTGCTGGAGAATCTGGTGATGGAGCGCGCGGGTGAACCGCTGGGCGTGGTGGGGTCTTCGCTGGGAGGCTACTACGCCACCTGGCTGTCACAATGTTTTCTGTTACCGGCGGTGGTGGTTAATCCGGCGGTACGGCCGTTTGAGCTGCTGGTGAACTATCTGGGCACGAATGAGAACCCATACACCGGTCAGCAATATGTGTTAGAGTCTTGCCACATTCACGATCTGAAAGTCATGCAGATTGACCCGCTGGAGTCGCCGGATTTGATCTGGTTACTGCAACAGACGGGCGATGAAGTCCTTGATTACCGCCAGGCGCTGGATTACTACAGTGCCTGCCGCCAGACGGTAGAAGAGGGTGGAAACCATGCCTTTATCGGATTCGAACGTCATTTTCCGCAGATCCTCGACTTTATTGGCCTCAATCAGGCCTGAAGCGCGCTGCGGAAGCATGACTAACCGTTTTCAGCCACCAATCAGATTTATACGATGACTCAATCCAGCTACAACGCTGATGCCATTGAGGTACTCAGCGGTCTTGAACCCGTTCGCCGTCGTCCGGGGATGTATACCGACACCGCGCGCCCAAACCATTTGGGCCAGGAAGTGATAGATAACAGCGTCGATGAGGCGTTAGCCGGCCATGCCAAACGTGTGGAGGTGATTCTGCACGCCGATCAATCGCTGGAAGTCATCGACGATGGTCGCGGTATGCCGGTGGATATCCACCCGGAAGAGGGCGTGCCAGCGGTTGAGTTGATTCTCTGTCGTCTGCATGCCGGTGGTAAATTCTCCAACAAAAACTACCAGTTCTCGGGCGGTCTGCACGGTGTCGGCATCTCGGTGGTGAACGCCCTGTCGAAGCGCGTGGAAGTGACCGTACGCCGTAATGGTGAAGTGTATGACATCGCCTTTGAAAATGGCGACAAAGTGCAGGAACTGACGGTCACTGGCACGGTCGGTAAGCGCAACACCGGTACTCGCGTGCATTTCTGGCCCGATGAGTCCTTCTTCGACAGTCCGCGCTTTTCGGTATCACGCCTGACCCATGTGCTGAAAGCCAAGGCGGTGTTGTGCCCGGGTGTGGAAATTGTCTTTAAAGATCACGTCAACAATACCGAGCAGCGCTGGCACTACGAAGATGGTCTGAATGACTATCTCGCCGAAGCGGTGAATGGCCTGATTACCCTGCCGGAAAAACCGTTTATCGGCTCGTATGCCGGTGATACCGAAGCGGTGGACTGGGCATTGCTGTGGCTGCCGGAAGGCGGCGAGCTGCTGACCGAAAGCTACGTCAACCTGATCCCCACCATGCAGGGCGGCACCCATGTCAATGGTCTGCGTCAGGGTCTGCTGGATGCGATGCGTGAATTCTGCGAATACCGCAATATTCTGCCGCGCGGCGTGAAGCTGTCGGCGGAAGATATCTGGGATCGCTGCGCCTATGTGCTGTCGGTAAAAATGCAGGATCCGCAGTTTGCCGGTCAGACCAAAGAGCGTCTGTCGTCACGTCAGTGTGCGGCATTTGTCTCTGGCGTGGTGAAAGATGCTTTCAGCCTGTGGCTGAACCAGAATATTCAGATTGCCGAGCAACTGGCGGAACTGGCGATCTCCAGTGCCCAGCGTCGTATGCGCGCGGCGAAGAAGGTGGTGCGTAAGAAGCTGACCAGCGGTCCGGCGCTGCCGGGGAAACTGGCGGACTGTACTGCACAGGATCTCAGCCGCACCGAACTGTTCCTGGTGGAGGGTGACTCCGCAGGCGGATCGGCGAAACAGGCGCGCGATCGTGAATATCAGGCGATCATGCCGCTGAAAGGTAAGATCCTGAACACCTGGGAAGTCTCTTCTGATGAAGTGCTGGCGTCGCAGGAAGTGCATGATATTTCCGTGGCGATCGGGATTGATCCGGACAGTGAAGATCTGAGCCAGCTGCGCTACGGCAAGATCTGTATCCTCGCGGATGCGGACTCCGATGGTCTGCATATCGCCACTCTGCTCTGTGCGCTGTTTGTGCGCCACTTCCGCTCGCTGGTGAAAGGCGGCCACGTTTATGTGGCGATGCCGCCGCTGTACCGTATTGACCTTGGTAAAGAGGTCTATTACGCCCTTGATGAAGAGGAAAAAGCGGGTATCCTGGAGCAGCTGAAGCGCAAGAAAGGCAAGCCTGGGGTGCAGCGTTTTAAAGGTCTGGGTGAGATGAACCCGTTGCAGCTGCGTGAAACTACCCTTGATCCTAACACCCGTCGCCTGGTGCAGCTGACCATTGATGACGACGACGTGAATCAGACGCTGGCAGTGATGGATATGCTGCTGGCGAAGAAGCGCTCCGAAGATCGCCGCAACTGGCTGCAGGAAAAAGGCGATACGGCGGAGATTGACGTTTAATCTTTCTTTTCCCGCCTGCCCGCAAACCCGCCTTCTGGCGGGTTTATTGTTTTCAGCCCGCTAATTTAGACTACCGGCGAATTCTCTTCTTAATAACTCCCTCACTCCGGCTGAAACAGGTAAACAGGCACAACCTGAGCAAAGCCGTATCAAAACATTACACTGCAATAAAACTGTCATTCTGTGCTGCCAGATTCAAAGACCGGCAAGGTAATCGTTTTATATTAAAGGAAAATATAATGAGAATTCGCTTCACGGTAGTGGCGGCGGCATTGCTGCTGGCACAGCAGGTACAGGCACAAAACCTCTCTCTGAACCAGGTGGGCGCGCTGGCGAACAGCACCTCGCCAGCATCATCCAGCCAGCCATTCGATGCATTGCAGATTCAGGCGCTGCAGGCGCAGCTGAACGCGATAAAAGGCGACGCGCCAACCCTGACGCGCGATCGGCTGGAGGCGGCTAAGCAGAGTGATACGCAGGCAGATCGCGCCTGGCTGAAGGCCAGTGGCTATGATTTCCAGAGCAAAGCGAATCAGCAGGCAGGTATTGAACTATTGTCCGCGTTCAGTTCACTGCCGGACAGCATATTGCAGGCCAACCGCGACACCGTGACGGCAATCAATCGCGATGCCACCCTGGGTGCACGTCATCAGGCGCTGGCGGATGCAGAAGGGATCTCTTATCTCTACTTCCTCGCCGATGCGCTGGGGCCGCGGCTGGGTAAGGCGTTTATTAGCGCCTATGACAAAGGTGAGCTGGGCAAAGCGGCGGCGCTGATTAAAGCCAGCGAAGTCAGTACCAGCGCGGCGAAAAAGCACTTTAATTATCCGCGTCCTTTCCTTGTGCAGGGCAACAGCATCCATCTGGTAGCGGATGATGTGGTGGTGAAAGACACTAAGCCGTACACCGCCGATGGCGGCTCGTTCCCGAGCGGTCACACCAATACCGGCTACACCGATGCGCTGCTGCTGGCGGAGATGATCCCTGAACGCTTTGACGCACTGGTGGAACGCGGTGCGCGTTATGGTTACTCACGCATTGTGCTGGGCGTGCACTATCCGCTGGATGTGATGGGATCGCGCATGATCGCCCAGCGTAACGTGGCGCATTATCTGAATGACCGCCGCTACCGCGCACTGTTTAACGAGGCGCGCGATCAACTGCGCAGCGCGCTGGAAAAAGAGTGTGGCGTGGCGCTGGACGAGTGTGCAAAAACGGCAGGTAAAGATGATCCGTACCGCGATCCGGCAATGAAAAATTTCTATCGTTTCACCATGACTTATAACCTGCCGCAACAGAAAGGCGTGGCGGCAAAAATCGTGGTGCCGGAAGGTGCGGAGGTGCTGCTGGAAACGGCGTTGCCACAGATTTCCGCGGCACAGCGTCGCGCGCTGATGGTGAAGAGTGCCTTGCCAGCGGGCTATGCCTTGTCCGGTACGGCGCCCGATCAGACGTTCTGGCAGCGTCTTGATTTGCGTGCCGCAGTTGCGCTGGCTAAGTAATTCTTTTCATCGTCAGCTCCCAGTATCCGTTATTCCAGCTATCAGGACGACCTCTGTATCGTCCTGATTTTTTTATTGCGATATTTTCAGAACGTTTACTGCTTCTGTAATGTAAGATACATCACCTGGCAGATGAAAATTAGAATTTTTCTCTATAAAAGAGTAAAAAATATTATTCGTTTATTAATGATAAATCTCATTTCCCTGATAAATAATGAATACTCTGTACTCGAGGGTGTTTTAATGATAACTTTCACTCGCCTATTTTTTAATTTTTCTTATGGTGAATAATGTCTGTAATTAATTTCGTGTCAAATAATTATTCTGAAATGCATGCTAATGATCTTGAGGATTTCTTCTGTTTGAGGAAGAAAATATTTAAGGACAGATTGAACTGGCTGGTGACATGTAAGAATGGCATGGAGTTTGATGAATATGATTGCGGTAATGCATATTATCTTTTGGGTAAGGTAAAAGATAAAATAATTTGTGGCTGCAGGTTTATAGATATGAAAAATCACAATATGTGTACCGGGACGTTTTATCAATATTTTGATAACATGATAATACGTGAAGGTAAATATATTGAGGTTACCCGTATCTTTATTGATAAAGACAGAACTTCTAATTTAGGTGTTAATCATTATCCCATCAGCTCGATGTTTTTTATGAGCATGCGTGATTATGCGAATAACGCAGGCTACGAGGGTATTTATGCAGTGGTTACGGAACAATTATTGAATATATTAATAAAATCGGGATGGGATATTGATATACAGCAGAGAGGCGTGTCAGAAAAAAATGAGTTTATCTATCTTATTATTATGCCAACATGTGAAAATAAAGTTCGGCGTTTGAAGGAAAATTTGAGCGCAAAGATTAAACATGCTTCATATGGTCTGCAATATAATTAAAAAATGATTTTTAATATTTTTAAGCATCAGGGAATGGCTCGTCAATCACACGAGTTACCGCTTCAGATAAACGGCTACTCATTGTATCCGTCTGCAGGCAGAACGATAAGTTTTAAGTCGGATGCCAGCCGAATAGCGTGCCTGGCATTTACAGCACCTAATTTTTTAACGATATTTCCCATATGAAATTTTACGGTGCTTTCCTGGATCGCCATGATTGCTGATATTTGCTTATAGGTTTTTCCTGTTGATGCCCAATAGAGCGTGTTATTCTCTTTGTGAGTCATACCAATACTCATTTTTTTAGGTTTTTCTGCCTGGCTTTCATATAGCGACAAAAGTTTTTGGTGTATTTGTACAAATAGAGAAAATATTTTTTCTCTGACAGGTGTGACATCTATTTCTTTTTCGCCTGAAACATCATTGAAAAGTGATAACAATACGAGGTTGTTTCTGTAATCATGGAGGATAAACGTGTGGCCGCTATTAATATGATACTCTTGTGCATGGCGCATAACCTTTGGTAATGAGAGTTTTGATGAAAATAAAATCTCTTCATCCCAGGAAAAGTCCTCTAACATCGATAACGATTTTATGACTACCGGGTCTACCATCTGATGGTTAAATGCCATGTATAAATCAAACCATTCTGAATGGTTGTTGATGATGTTAATTTCATTTAAATTTCTTTTGTTAATGATGAAGTAACCATACTTACATTTTTTGATTTTTGTTATTTTTTCCTCAAGATCTTTTTTTATAATATTGTTTATTTCATTGTCAGTAAAAAAGGTTGATTTCACTTTTTATCCTTTTTGTGTAAATAAACGTTTTTTTCTCTGCTTGTCGTTATAAACAATCATGAGAAAAATATAATTTCATGTTTCATAATGCCGATGTAACGAGTACGCTTAGTTAACGTTATAAGAGGTTAGCTTGCCAAGGCTATCATTTTTATATTGACTTTTCCAGCCTTGTGAAAACTTTAATACTAATCTGAAAAGAATAGTGCAACGATAACGTCAGGGAACAATTATAGAATGTAATTCCTCATTCACAAATGGATATGCCTGGTTGAGCATTATCGCAGGAAATAGCAAAAGAAGGTTTTAGTCCCGGATAACAAAAAAAGAGTAAAACACTGACAGCTATTGAGGCATAGGGGAAAGTATCACTCAGATATAATTACGCTTTCCACTGAATTGATAATTTTCACCACTTCAGGCGATAAATGTGTTTCCCTCGCCAGAAAGTCTGATTGTGAGCCTGCACCGGGAATCTTATACTGTTGCCATGTTAGCTTAATCACTGTCATCCCGGGCGAAAGTTTCCGTTTTCTGATGGCCGTTTGCAGGACACATATTGAAAATCACCCTTGAAGAACTCCGCGCCTGGGTGGCTGTGGTCGACACCGGGTCGATTACCGCCGCCGCCGATCAGCTGAACCAGACCAGTTCCGGGATCAGCCGTGCCCTGAGCCGTCTGGAACAGAAGCTGCAAACCACCTTACTGCACCGTACCACGCGGCGGCTGGCGCTCACTGAGGAAGGGCAGATATTTCTCGATCATGCGCGTCAGATCCTGGCTTCAGTGGAAAACGCCGAAGAGCAGATCGCGCTGCGTCGTGAGACACCCGCCGGACGTTTGCGCGTCAACGCCGCCACGCCATTTATGTTGCATGTTATCGCGCCTTTAGTCGGTGAGTTTTCCGCACGTTATCCGCAGATCCAGCTGGAACTGAATACCGATGAAGTGCTGATTGATCTGCTGGAACAGCAGACCGACATTGCGATCCGTATTGGTGAATTACGTGATTCCAGCATTCATGCCCGCCCGCTGGGCACCAGCAAACTTCATCTGGTGGCGAGCCCGGATTATCTGGCGAAGCATGGCCGGCCCGGCAGCGTGGCGGATCTGGCGAACCATCGTCTGATCGGTTTCAGTTACCCGGACAAGCATAATCGCTGGCCGGTGTGGGGAAATGACGACCAGTTTATGCAAATTAAGCCCGATGTCGCCTCTTCCAACGGTGAAGTGATCCGTCATCTTGCACTGTGCGGGCAGGGGATTGCGCGTATGTCGGGTTTTCTCACGCGGGTCGATGTGGCGGCGGGGCGTCTGGAACTGGTGCTGGATCAGGAAACACACGAGATGAAACATGTGATTAATGCGGTGTACTACCGTAACACTACGTTATCTGCGCGTATTACCTGTTTTCTCGACTTTCTTAGCGAACAAATTGTCACGAAAAAACTGCTGTAGCTGCTTGTTTAGCAAGCGGAGTGTCGGCATGACACTCCGGCAGGGTTGCTCAGCGCCGCGCGGCTGTCTTCAGCTTACGCGAAGACCTGCGCCAGATGTTCACGGTAGCGTGCGATATCACGCGGCACGTCAGGCTGTTTAATCACATCATTACAGATAAAGGTTGGCAGGCCCGTCATGCCGAGGAACTGGTTCGCCTTGTGGAAGTGCAGATACAGGCCATCGACGCCAACGCCTTCAAAGAACTGCTCCGGATCGGTAAAGGCCTCCAGCGGGGCGTTCCAGGTCAGGGACAGCATATAGGTTTTGCCCTGAATCAGACCGCCGGAACCATACTTTTTCGCTGCATCAGAACGGGTACGACCGTCGCTGGCGTACAGCTTGCCGTGACCTTCGGTGAAGACTTCATCGATATACTTTTTCAGGATCCACGGTTCGCCCATCCACCAGCCTGGCATTTGATAGATAATGCTGTCGGCAGCCAGGTATTTCTCAATCTCTTCCGCTACATCGTAGCCATCATCTACGCGAGTGACCGTCACCTGATGGCCGTTATCACGTAAAAAGCTGGCGGCGACATCGCTCAGGGTGTGGTTCAGTTCGCCTTTGGAATGGGCAAACACTTTGCCCGCATCGATAATTAAAATATTGCTCATCTGCCCGGATTCTCCTGTTTATGCAATGGCGTCAGTGTACGCGCGCAACGCAGCCGGAAAAACGTGTGATGGATCACAACACTCTTGCCTGAGACGCAATAATCGTGAATAACAGGGTAAGGTTTACCCCTCGATAAACGATGAGAATTCTAATAATGAAAACAGTATGGGCAGTAGCATTAATGGTGGTGGCAGGGAGCGCCAGTGCGCAGTCGCGTCTGGATCGGGTACTGGAGAGCAAGACGCTGACGGTGTGCACCACCGGCGACTACAAGCCTTATACCTTCCTGCGCAGCGATGGCAGCTACGAAGGGATTGATATCTCGATGGCGCAATCGCTGGCTGCCAGCCTGGGTGCAAAGGTGAAATGGGTACAGAGCAGCTGGAAAACCCTGACGCCGGATTTTCTTGCGCAACAGTGTGATATTGCACTGGGTGGTGTCTCCGTGACGCTGAAGCGCCAGCAAACCGCGTGGTTCGCTAATCCGCTGGGCACCGACGGTAAAATCCCGCTGGTGCGTTGCGCCGACAAAGCGAAATACCAGACCATTGAGCAGCTGAATAAGCCGGAAGTGCGCCTGATTGAACCGGCCGGCGGCACCAATGAAGCCTTTGTGCACAGCCACTTACCGCAGGGCAATCTGACGCTGTTCCACGATAACGTTACCATCTTCCAGCAGCTGGTGGATAACAAAGCCGATGTGATGATTACCGATGCTTCGGAAGCGCTGTATCAGCAGAAACGCTATCCGCAGCTGTGTGCGGTTAATCCGGAGCAGCCAATGCAGTATGGTGAAAAAGCTTACATGCTGCCGCGTGAAGACATCAGCTGGAAACTGTATGTCGATCAGTGGCTGCACCTCAGCACTGCCACTGGCGAGTATCAGAAGATTGTGGCGCAATGGCTGGCGGCCAGCCATTGATCCATAGCCACCGTCGCTGTTAATGCGGCGGTGGTTTCACGGTCTGTCATTTAAAGCGTCCACTGCTGACCGCCATCCCACAACGGCGGACGCAGTGCGCTATAGAAACTATTCACCAGCGTCACCGTGTCATACACCGGCAGGCCAAATTCTGCCTGCAGCAGCGCGCTGAAGGGCGCCAGATTGGTACACTCCAGCAGAAATGCCCCGCTATTAGGGTAGCGCTGCAGGGCATGCGCAGCGGTCGCCACCACTTCGCGCGCCAGCACCTCCCATGCCACGGTGTCATCGCCCTCACGGATGGCACGCACAAACTCAGAATCTGCCGGCATCCCAACTACCGCCGCATCAGCCGGAATGCCGACGCGTGTCAGATAGTCCGCTTTTAACGTACTTTCATCGAAGGTCAGGATCAGCGGCTGGCGCTCTGCGGGCAGGATCTGCTGCAGCGTGACATATTGCAGCAGGCTGCTGGTAACCACCGGCACCGGCGACCAGGCGGCCAGTTCGCGCTGATACCAGGAGAGGTAGCCGCAGCTGGTAGTAATACCGTCGACGCCTTGATCAATCAGCTGCTGTGCCGCGCGCTTAAAAGGTTCAAGCAACTGATGTTCGCCGAGGTGGCCCATCCGTTGTGGAATTGCCTCTTCCACTACTTTATAGATCACCGGAAACGGCCAGGTTTGCGCGTTGCCGATATCGCCCTGATAACGGCGGAAATGGGTTTTGACCAGCAGAATACCCAGCGTGGCGGGCTTGCGACTGGTGTGCAGCGGTGTACTCATAGACAGGTTTCCGTTAGTTGCACGGTGGCAAAAAACAGCGGAGTGCGCGTCTGCACTCCGCCAGGATTAAGGTTTGCTTTCGACCCAGACAGCGGAAATATTGCCTTCCAGACCATCGGCGGTCAGCGAGTGGTCGTGGACGCGTTTATTGTAGAGGGTGATAAATTGCGGTGACGCGAGGTTAATATCCGGCAGCTCGCGCTGCACAATGTCCTGGAACTGCTGGAACTGCGCCTTACGTTTTGCGGGATCGACTTCAGTCTGTGCCGCTTCCAGCAACGCATCCACTTGCGGGTTGTTGTAATGAGAAATATTGCTGAACGGTACGCCCGGACGATAATTTTTCGACCAGTAGATGCGCTGCACGCCGACCGTCGGATCGTACAGGTTGGCATACTGATCGATAGAGAAGGCGAAATCACGATCGGTGAACACGCGTTTTGCGTAGGTCGACAGATCCTGAGCGCGCAGCGTCACGGCGATGCCAATGCGGCTTAGCGCAGAACGGACAAACTCGGCGTTGCGGCGGAAGGTATCGTCAAAGGTGTTATAGTCCAGCGTCGCCTGCAGGCGCACCCCGTCGCTGCCCTTCTGGTATCCGGCTTCATCAAGTAGCTTATTGGCCGCCGCCAGATCGTACTGATACGGCGACGGTTTGCTGCTGTGGAAATCTTTCAGCCCCGGCGCCACCGGCGTTTCGGTAGGCGTGGCATAGCCAAAGTAGACCACATTCAGCAGCGCCTTACGGTTAATCGCATGGGCAATTGCCTGACGCACGCGCAGATCTTTGAACAGCTTATCATCCAGATTGAAATGAATGGATGCGACGCTGTAAGAGTAGTTGTTGCCTTTGGTTTCCAGCGCCAGCTGCGGCTTCTCTTTCAGGGTCTGCAACTCGCTCAGCGCCACCGGCGTGCGGTAGCCAATATCGGCCTGCCCGGTCTGCAGATCCAGCGAACGCACCACGGGATCGGTGGAGAATTTCACGATCAGTTGATCGATATAGGGTTTGGGATTATCCCAGTAATTCGGGTTGCGTTTGTAGATAATATGGCTGCCGCGTACCCACTGGTCAAAAATATACGGGCCTGTGCCTACCGGATGATTATTATTGGGGTTCTTCAGTGCATCACCATCGGCATAAAGATGCTGCGGCAGGATCGGCGTTTCACCGGCGGCAAAGGCACGAATTAAATAGGGTGCCGGGTGGCTCAGTTTAAATACTGCCGTCAGATCGTCCGGGGTTTCAATCGATTCGACATTGGCGAAGGTCGCTTTCGCGCGCGGATGCGTCTGCTTTAATAAATTAATCGAGAACGCGACATCTTTGGCGGTAAAAGGCTGACCGTCATGCCACTTCACCCCTTTACGCAGGTGGAAGGTGTATTGCTTTCCGTCAGAGCTGATCTCCCAGGATGTCGCCAGCTGCGGTTGCGGGGTTAAATCATAGCTGTAGGTTAGCAGGCCTTCGCTGACTTTACTGCTGACGGCAATCACTGGCTGCGCCACCGTCGCCAGCGCCACCAGTGATGACGGTTCACTGGTTAATATTAAGGTCAGACTTCCGCCTTTTTGTGGTGTCTCTGTGGCACTCCAGGTTGCAGAAGAAAATAAACTGATTCCCAGGATGAATAAAGAAAAGATACGACTCAATAGCCGTTTTTTTTGCATGGTGAAAGCCTCGTTTTTATTTAATAAGAATATGCTTAGCGATGTTCTGACACGCTAGCAAAACAACGAGGGCTTCACTATTAACTTAACAGGGTTTCATTATATGAAATATAGCATTACGCCACTGTCAGCTTATTTGCAGCATGATATCCTGCCACCCAGCAGGAATATCACGCTGCTCTGCTGGATTAACGGTGGAAACGCAGTGCCAGATTAAAGCCATTAATCGCGTCAACCACAATCGCATCCGCCTGTTCACGAAACGGCACATCGCCCTGCAACAGGCTGGCTTTGGTTTTCGCCAGATCGTCGGTTTGCAAACTGAGCGCCACCATGCGCGGTTCGTCCTGGTAATCCTCCGGCAGTGCGCCATAACGCTGCTCCACCCAGGCGGTGGAGGCAAAACGCACTGTCGCTGCGCCAGCCTGTAACAGAAATGCGCCATCATCGCGCGCCAGAATACGCTCGCTGCCAAACAGCTGGCTGTAGACCCGCGTCGCTGCCGCCGGGTCCTGGGCGACGATCACAAATTCACTGATATCGCGTGCGCCGTTCGGGTGCTGCTGCCACGCCGGTTGCCAGACGGCATTCGGCGTCAGATGCTGGCAGAAGAAGCTGCGGCCATTGGGCACCAGCGACGGACGCAGGCGAACGGTGCGGAAGCTGGCCTGCTCTTCCTGACCATCAGGCAGAGTGACGGGCCGCGAGAACGATGCCGGAGCATCGCCTTCCAGATCCTGCTGCTGCAGATGGCGGAAGACTTCGTCGGCATCTGTGGTCTTCCACACCAGGCCGCTGAGGCCGGGCGGCGATTGCCACACTTCCGGACGCAGCTGTGCGCGTCCCGTCTCAAAGCCCAGCAGCTCCAGGTAGTTATGCTGGAATATCGCCAGGTGATTACTGGAACCCAGCGTGTGATGGCCGCGGGGACTGATCTGGAAACCCAGCCGCCGGTATAGCGCGCTGGCGCTATCCAGCTGGTCGGCGACATTGATCACTACGTGATCAAGGGCAGGTTCAGGGATCGCCACTGATTCTCTCCTTTTTTTACTCATCAGGATGCCAGACTCTCCGGTTGCGCCACGGCCTGCAGGGCGCGCGGCGCCAGCGCGGTAAAGTAGTCCACCGCCGGGCCAATCAGCGCCTCGGCAGGGTCGAATGCGGGGTGGTGCAGGCCAAATTCACTGGCGCTGCCAATCGAGACAAATGCGCCCGGCACATGGTGCAGATAGAAAGCGAAATCTTCACCGCCCATTTGCGGCGTCGCCACTTCGGTGCGGTAACCCGATTCCTGCGCCAGCTGCAGGGCGAAATCGGCCCAGCCAGGCGTGTTCACCAGGGCAGGCGGACCCGGCTGCCAGTCAAGTTGTGCCTCTGCGCCAAAACCGGCGGCAATGCCATTAATGATGGCGTCGATACGCTGCGGGATCTGTTCGCGGATAGCGCTGTTATGGGTGCGTACGGTGCCTTCCAGCTCTACAGTCTGCGGCAGCACATTCCAGGTGTTACCGGCAGTAAAGCGCGTGACGCTTACCACCACTGATTCCAGCGAACTGAACACGCGGCTCGGTAATGCCTGCAGCGCGGTGACGATTTGGCTGGCAATCACAATGCTGTCGATACCTTCATGCGGCCGGGCGGCATGCGCGCCTTTGCCCTGCAGACGGATCGTAAAGCGATCGACATTGGCGTAGAACGCACCGCCTTTGGTTTTCAGTGTGCCGAGCGGCAGGTCCGGCGCGTTATGCATACCGAAAATCGCCTGCACGTCGCGTAATGCACCAGCGTCGATTAACTGCTGCGCGCCATTAAAGGTTTCTTCGGCTGGCTGGAACAGGATGCGCACGCGTCCGGGCAGCGATTTTTCCTGTTGCTGCAGGCGGTGGGCGACGCCCAGCATCACGGAGGTATGCACATCATGACCGCAGGCGTGCATCACGCCGCTGTGCTGTGATTTCCACGGACGTTCTGTCGCTTCGTCAATTGGCAGCGCATCGATATCGGCGCGCAGGGCAATCAGCGGTTCGCCGTGGCCGATTTCCGCCACGACGCCGGTTTTTAGCCCTAACGGCAGCAGGCGGATTCCGGCCTGCTGTAACCATTCCGTGATGCGTTGGGTGGTGGCGAATTCCTGATTCGACAGTTCCGGATACTGGTGCAGCTCGCGCCGCCAGCGTACCAGTTGTTCAGTGGAAATTTCCGACATGCTGATCCTCTGAGGTGTAAAGGCGAAAGGTCATCATCAGTGGGGGAGGGGATGAGGTGAACAAAGGATTTGCACTAAGCTTTTGCGAAAAAAACAAATACGCGGTTGGTGGCTCGCTGGCGTGGCTATGAAACGTTGCAGTTCGTTTCGCGCCTGACAAGGAATGCCGTTTTTAGGTTTGTGCGTTTGCAGGGAATGCTGGTCGCTCAGTAGCTGAACAGGAACGTCGCTTTGAGATCTGCGCTTGCGCAGAGATCACCAGACTGAAAGCGGCACCTCTGAACAGAGCACAGAATCTAAAGCGATATCTCCGCACACGCCCGGGTCCTTCACTCGTCATCAATCCACTAAGTCTTTTGCCAATTTTCATCTTCACTTACGCAAATTTGTTGTTTTACGAAAGAAGTATGCCGTCCCACTATGAATGACATTGGTGCATTAACAAGGAATTGGCTGATGTCATATCGACTGAGTTTGCTGGATAAATCCCCGATTGCGGAAGGTGAAAGCGCCTTTGATGCGCTGCACCGCACCCTGTTCCTGGCGCAACAGGCGGAAAAGTGGGGTTACCACCGTTTCTGGCTGGCGGAACACCACAACACCGCGCAACTGGCGAGTCCTTCCCCGGAAGTACTGATTGCCTGGATTATTGCGCAAACGCGCCACATCCGCGTCGGCTCCGGCGGCGTAATGCTGCAGCACTACAGCCCGTATAAAGTGGCGGAGAACTTTAACCTGCTGGCATCGCTGGCGCCGGGACGCGTCGATCTTGGCGTTGGCAAAGCGCCGGGCGGTTTGCCGCTCTCCACCCGCGCACTGCAACAGGGATTGCACCAGGATGAAAAAGGCTCCTTCGCCGAACAGCTGACGCTGCTCGATGGCTGGCTGCAGTCCAGCAGCGGCGCAGTGGTGGACGGTGAATCGCTGTATGCCACGCCGTTACCGGCGCGTCCGGCTAACCGCTTCCTGCTGGGCGCCAGCGAAGAGAGCGCCAGACTGGCCGCCAGCCTCGACTGGCAGTTTGTCTTTGCTGCCCATATCAATGGCGACCATAACCTGCTCCAGCAGGTATTGAATACCTATCACAACGCTAGCGGTGGACAACGTGCACTGGTGGCGGTGCAGGTGGTGGTGGCCGACTCGGTGACGCAGGCGGATGCACTGGTCAGCGATCTGCGTCACTATCACGTCCGTGTCGCCGGTGGTCAGGGCGTCAATGTCGCCACGCTGGAGCAGGCGGAGCGCTACGTACGCCAGGGCGGCTATGAAGATTATGTGATTGAACCGCGCGTACCGTCACTGCTGAAAGGCACTGCGGCGCAGGTCCATGCTCAACTGGAAGAGTGGCAGCAAAACTTTGGCATTGAGGAATTTGTCGTCGATACCCCGATTGCTGACGGGCAGCAACGACTGAGATCCCTTGAGCTACTGGCGACTCATCATCTGGAGACCGCCTGATTCACGCAGGAGACGTATCATGAGCGAAAGCCTGGAAGCCCAACTGATCGCCTGGCGGCGCGAGCTGCACCAGTATCCTGAACTGTCTAACCGGGAGCAGGCCACCAGCGAACGTATTCGCGGCTGGCTCGACGCGGCGGGCATCCGCCGGGCGGATTATCCCATCGACACCGGCGTCATTGCCGAAATTGGCACCGGCGAAAACCTGATCGCCCTGCGGGCCGATATTGATGCGCTACCGATCCATGAAGCGACCGGTCTGCCGTGGCGTTCACGCAATACCGGTGTAATGCATGCCTGCGGCCATGATATCCATACCAGCGTGATGCTCGGCGCAGCGCGACTGCTGAAAGCGCAGGAGGCGACGCTGCCGGGACGCGTGCGGTTGCTGTTCCAGCCCGGCGAAGAGAACTGTACCGGCGCGCGCCAGTTTATCAAAGCCGGCGCGCTGCAGGACGTACAGGCGATTTTTGGTATGCACAATGAACCCGGCCTGCCGACGGGCGTGTTCGCCACCCGCCCGGGCGCCTTCTATGCCAATGCCGATCGCTTTGTGATTCGTGTGGAAGGCAAAGGCGCGCATGCGGCGCATCCGGAAGAGGGTATCGATGCCATTCTGGTCGCCAGTCAGATTATCCAGGCGCTACAGGCGCTGACCAGCCGCAGCTTTAACACGCTCGACAGCCTGGTGCTAAGCATCACCCGTATCGACGCCGGTAAAACCTGGAATGTGCTTCCGCCGGTGGCCGAATTTGGCGGTACCGCGCGCACCCACGATATGCGCGTGCGCGAACAGCTGGAAGCACGCGTGCGCCAGGTGGTGGAAAACGTGGCGCAGGGGCTGGGCGCACGTGCCACCCTGAGCTGGCACGCTGGCCCACCGGTGCTGATCAACGACGAATACTGGGCCAGCTTTAGCGCCGATGTGGCGCACCAGAGCGGCTATCAGGTACAAACTGCCGACCTGCATCTCGGCGGTGAAGATTTTGCTATCTACCTGCAGCAAATGCCGGGCGCGTTTGTCTCGATTGGCAGCGCCAGCGAGTATGGCCTGCACCATGCAGCGTTCAATCCCGATGAAGCGCTGATCGCGCCAGCGGCGCACTACTTCGCCCGACTTGCCCGCCAGGCGCTGCTACAGCTGAAAGCGCGCGAGTACACCGCAGTCGCCAGCTGAACACGATTTATCCTGTCCTCTCCGTCATATCAGGTTTATCCTGCGGTGATAAATAAAATATCACCGCAGGTCGTTTACTGGAGAGAGCATGAAACCCGAACTGAAGCGCGCTTACGATGCCGGTAAGCTGATTTTGTTTGCCGGCGCTGGTATTTCCCGCAACCTTGGCCTGCCGGAGTGGCATGAGCTGATCTCGCATTTGGCGCATGAGCTGGGCTACGATCCGGAAGAGTTCAACTCCTACGGCACTCATCTGGCGCTGGCGGAATATTACAAAAAACGCACCGGTTCGCTTGGACCACTACGCAGCTGGATGGATCGCGAATGGCACCGTCCCGATATCGATGTGCGCAGTTCCGAAATCCATACTCTGATCACCCAGGGCAATTTTTCCCGCATCTATACCACTAATTACGACCGCTGGCTGGAGATGGCCCATGAGGCGAATAATGTGCCTTACCGTAAAGTCTCCAGCGCCGCCCACCTGGTGTCATTAACCGAAAACGAGCGTCATATTATTAAACTGCACGGTGATTTCGACGATGATGCCTCGCTGGTGCTGGATGAAAGCAGCTATTTTGAACGTCTCAATTTTGACAGCCCGCTGGATCTGAAACTGACGCACGACGTGATCGGCAACTCGGTGCTGTTTGTCGGTTACAGCATCAGCGATTTCAATATTCGCCTGCTGTTTTACCGTCTGACCAAGATGTGGGGCAGCACCGGGCTGGCGTCCGCGCGGCCGAAATCTTATCTGTTCACCAACCGCTATAATCCAGTGGCAAAAGAGGTGCTGGGACAGTGGGGGATCGAGATGATCGTCTCCGATGAAGAAAACCCGCGCAAGGCGCTGGCGACGTTTCTGCAGGATTTGATTGGCTGATTGCTGAACGCGCGGTTCTCTGTGACAGAACCTCGTCAGATAAGGTACTATCCTCGCCAAACTTTGTGTGGCGTGCTGGATTCGCTGTTTTATCGCGCCGCGATGTGAGGAATTGAGATTAATGAGTGACTTGACGCAGGATGGTGCAGAGCGTCTTGCCCTGCATAAGTTTACGGAAAATGCGTACCTCAACTACTCCATGTACGTCATCATGGACAGGGCGCTTCCCTATATTGGCGATGGACTGAAGCCGGTTCAGCGCCGAATTGTCTATGCCATGTCGGAGCTGGGACTCAACGCCAGCGCGAAATTCAAAAAATCCGCGCGTACCGTCGGTGACGTGCTGGGTAAATACCATCCGCATGGCGACAGCGCCTGCTATGAAGCGATGGTGCTGATGGCGCAGCCGTTTTCTTACCGTTATCCGCTGGTGGATGGCCAGGGAAACTGGGGGGCGCCGGACGATCCTAAATCCTTCGCGGCGATGCGTTACACCGAATCACGCCTGTCGAAATATGCCGAAGTGCTGCTGGGTGAACTGGGGCAGGGAACGGTCGACTATGTGCCGAACTTTGACGGCACCATGCAGGAGCCGAAAATGCTGCCTGCACGTCTGCCGAACATCCTGCTAAACGGCACCACTGGCATCGCCGTCGGTATGGCGACGGATATTCCCCCGCACAACCTGCGTGAAGTGGCAAAGGCGGCGATTACGCTGATCGACAACCCGAAAACCACCCTTGAACAGCTGCTGGATATCGTGCAGGGGCCGGATTACCCGACCGAAGCTGAAATCATCACGCCGCGCGACGAGATCCGTAAGCTGTATCAGAACGGCCGCGGCTCGGTGCGTATGCGCGCGGTGTGGAAGGTCGAAGATGGCGATGCGGTGATCACCGCGCTACCGCATCAGGTCTCCGGCGCGCGCGTGCTGGAACAGATCGCCGCCCAGATGCGCAATAAAAAATTGCCGATGGTAGAGGATCTGCGTGATGAGTCCGATCACGAGAACCCGACGCGTCTGGTGATTGTGCCGCGCTCGAATCGCGTGGATATGGAGCAGGTGATGAACCACCTGTTTGCCACCACCGACCTGGAAAGAAGCTACCGCGTTAACCTGAATATGATCGGCCTCGATAATCGTCCGGCGGTGAAAAACCTGCTGGAGATCCTCAGTGAGTGGCTGGTCTTCCGCCGAGCTACGGTGCGTCGCCGTCTCAACTACCGGCTGGAAAAAGTCCTGAAACGCCTGCATATCCTCGAAGGTTTGCTGGCGGCGTTCCTTAATATTGATGAAGTGATCCATATCATCCGCACTGAGGACGAGCCGAAGCCGGTGCTGATGTCACGTTTCGACATCAGCGAAACCCAGGCGGAAGCGATTCTGGAATTAAAACTGCGCCATCTCGCCAAACTGGAAGAGATGAAGATCCGCGGTGAGCAGGACGAACTGGCGAAAGAGCGCGATCATCTGCAGGGCATTCTGGCGTCTGAACGCAAAATGAATAACCTGCTGAAAAAAGAGCTGCAGGCGGACAGCGACGCCTATGGCGACGATCGCCGCTCCCCGCTCCGTGAACGTGAAGAAGCCAAAGCCATCAGCGAAAATGAGCTGGTGCCTTCTGAGCCGGTCACCATTGTGCTGTCGCAGTCCGGCTGGGTGCGCAGCGCCAAAGGTCATGATATCGATCCGACAGGCCTCAGCTATAAAGCGGGTGACAGCTATCTGGCAGCGGCGCGCGGTAAGAGCAACCAGCCCGTGGTGTTTATCGACTCCACCGGCCGCAGCTATGCGCTTGACCCGAGCACGCTGCCATCGGCGCGCGGCCAGGGTGAACCGCTGACCGGTAAACTGACGCCGCCGCCGGGCGCCGCTTTCGAGCAGGTGCTGATGGAAGCGGAAGAGCAGAAACTGTTGATGGCATCTGACGCTGGTTACGGTTTTGTCTGTACCTTTAACGATCTGATTTCGCGTAACCGTGCCGGTAAAGCGCTGCTGTCGTTGCCGGAAAACGCCAAAGTGATGACGCCAGCGGCGGTGCACGATGACGATATGCTGCTGGCCATCACCAGTGCGGGCCGGATGCTGATGTTCCCGGTGGGCGATCTGCCGCAGCTGTCGAAAGGTAAAGGGAATAAAATTATCTCCATCCCTTCGGCGCAGGCGGCATCGGGTGAAGATAAACTGGCGTGGCTGCTGCTGCTGCCACCGAACAGTGCGATTACTCTGCACGTCGGCAAACGCAAGCTGACATTGCGCGCGGAAGAGCTGCAGAAATTCCGTGCCGAGCGTGGACGCCGCGGTACTCTGCTGCCGCGCGGCCTGCAGCGGATTGATCGGGTAGATATCGACGCCCCGGCGCGTCCAGCTGTAGGCGACAGCGAAGAATAACAACAAATAGCCGGGTGAATGACGGTGGGTTCACCGCCGCGTCACCCGGCAGCAAATGAGGTCCCGATGCTTTTACTTTTACGTACGATTATTGTCATCATTTATTCTGTTCTGGTTTGCGTATTTGGCAGTATTTACTGTCTGTTTTCCCCGCGAAATCCCCGCCATGTCTCCACTTTTGGCCATATGTTTGGCCGCCTTGCGCCCGTGTTTGGGGTGAAAGTGGAACTGCGCAAACCGGCTGATGCGGAAAACTATGGCAATGCCATCTATATCGCGAACCACCAAAACAACTACGACATGATTACCGCTGCCAATATCGTGCAGCCGACGACGGTGACGGTGGGTAAGAAAAGCCTGTTGTGGATCCCGTTCTTTGGTCAGCTCTACTGGCTGACGGGGAACCTGCTTATTGACCGTGAAAACCGCGCCAAAGCGCACGGCACCATTGGTCAGCTGGTGGAGCAGTTTGAGAAGAAAAAAATCTCGTTCTGGATGTTCCCGGAAGGCACCCGCAGCCGTGGCCGCGGCTTGCTGCCGTTTAAAACCGGCGCGTTTCATGCGGCGATGGCAGCAGGCGTACCGATTATTCCGATCGTGGTGTCCAACACTCACAATAAAATTAAGCTGAACCGCTGGAAGAATGGCCTGGTGATTGTCGAAATGTTGCCGCCGGTGGATGTAAAACAGTTTGAACAGCAGTCAGTGCGCAAACTGGCGACTCACTGCCGTGAGCTGATGGCCGCCAAAATTGAGCAGCTGGACGCCGAAGTAGCTGAGCGCGAAGCAAATAATCGGGTATAGCATCCGGCGGCGCGTTTAGCGCGGCTGCACCAGCAATTACGGGTGGATGTTACGCCGCCCGTGCTAAAATAAGATCCTCTTAATTATAAAAAAATGGTAAGCGGCATATTTCCTCTGGCCGCATTTACGGGTACGGAGTTGTTATGTCCATCAGTCGGCGTCAATTTATTCAGGCATCGGGCGTGGCGCTGTGTGCGGGCGCAGTGCCTGGCCGCGCACGGGCGGCCGTGAACGGCACACCGCTGCCGGTTCCGCCATTACTTGAATCTCGTCGCGGTCAGCCGCTGTTTCTCACCCTGCAGCGCAGCCACTGGTCATTCAGTGGTGACACCAGCAATAAAGCGCCTGTCTGGGGCGTCAATGGCATTTATCTCGGGCCGACCATCCGTGTCTGGAACGGTGACGACGTCAAACTGATCTACAGCAATCGCCTGAATGAACCGGTCGCCATGACGGTAGCGGGATTACAGGTGCCCGGCCCGCTGATGGGCGGAGCGCCACGCATGATGTCACCGGGCACTGACTGGGCGCCAGTGGTGCCGATTCGTCAGGCCGCCGCGACCTGCTGGTATCACGCCAATACGCCTAACCGTATGGCACCGCACGTTTATAACGGCCTGGCGGGCATGTGGCTGATTGAAGACAGCATCAGTAAATCGCTGCCTATCCCCAATCATTATGGCGTCGATGATTTTCCGCTGATTATTCAGGATAAGCGGCTGGATAACTTTGGCGCACCCGCGTATGACCCGCCGGGCAGCGGCGGTTTTGTTGGTGATATTCTGCTGGTGAATGGCGTGCAAAGCCCGTTTGTTGAAGTCTCGCGCGGCTGGGTGCGTCTGCGTTTGCTGAATGCGTCAAACTCGCGCCGCTACCAGCTGACGCTGAGTGATGGTCGTCCGTTCCAGGTGATTGCCAGCGATCAGGGATTCCTGCCTGCCCCGGTGGCGGTACAGCAACTGTCGCTGGCGCCGGGTGAGCGGCGTGAAATTCTGGTCGATATGTCGCAGGGCAACGAAGTGTCAATCAGCGCCGGTGTGGCGGCCACTATCGTGGAACGCCTGCGTGGCCTGTTTGAGCCTTCCACGATTCTGACCTCCACCACGGTGGTGACGCTGCGTCCGACCGGCATGTTACCGCTGGTCACCGATAACCTGCCGATGCGGCTGGTGGCGGATCAAATCCTCGATGGCATTCCGGTGCGCACCCGTGAGTTGCGTCTCGGCGACAGCCTGCCGGGTATTAACGGCGCGATATGGGATATGACCCGCATCGATATTCAGGCGCAGCAGGGCAGCTTTGAGCGCTGGATTATTCATGCCGATATCCCGCAGTCCTTCCATATCGAAGGGGTGACGTTCCTGGTCAAAAGCGTCAATGGCGCGCAGCCGATGGGCGAAGATCGCGGCTGGAAAGATACCGTCTGGGTCGATGGCGATATCGAACTGCTGGTGATGTTCCCGCAAGCCTCATCGCAACACTTCCCGTTTGTCTACCATAGCCAGACGCTGGAAATGGCCGATCGCGGTACGGCTGGACAGCTGCTGGTACAGCCAGCTTAATCGGTGGCGGGCCGGGCGATCAATCTGGCCCGCTGGTGGATTACGTCTTACTCCCTGTTCTCTTCGGCCTGCTGCTGGATGCTCAGATGTTGTTCCAGATTATTCATCAGCCGGGGGTTTCTGACCGGAAGTTCAATAATCACGTGCCTTATTTGCTCGCGCAGCGTTGCGCCTATTCGCGCAATCTCCTGCAACCCATTGATGTTTCCATTTCCAGGTAATGCCAGCGCGGCAGCCTCTGTCAGGCAGAAGCCTGGCGTCGCGGTTTTTTTCAGTTCACAGCCGGAGCGGTTAAAGATAATTCGCCCGGGATTACTTTTGCGCGCAAAAAAATAGGCCTGATGGTCTGCCAGTCGCCATGCGTAGTAATGGTCAGCGTTGATATATTGAATCACCGCCACAGAACGCATTTCACGACCACTCATTCTCAGCAGCTCAGCGGGTTGCAGAGAGTGCTCAGAGCTTGTTGTGAAGGCACTAATGACGCGATCATTCGGGGTGACGATCACCAGCGCAGTATTTTGCGCAAGGTACATTCCGCTAAGGGAAATCAGTTTCGGCACCGCGTCGAAACTTCGATGTTTCCAGGCGTTGGTATCGCTAATATTATTCGCCAGCCATGACAGATTAGGCGCTCCTGGAAGCGCGATCATCTCCTGCGGCGGGGGGGCAATAGCGGGGCTTGTCAGCAGAGTCGTTTCTCGTGTGCACGGTGGGGGGGCCTTCTCCCGGTTTTTTTTGGGTTGTGTCAGATAATAATCAAACTGCTGCAACCATTCGGTCTTTTCCGTTTCGGTTATTTCTTTGCGCAGTGTGCTCTGCCACCCATTCATCATTTCTCTGCCTTGCTGTGTCAGCCCATGTATATCAGCGAGTTGCTGCCACTGTTGCTGCGGCAGGCTGAAGTATTCAGCCAGTGCCAGCAGGCGTTCTTCCAGGATGCTGACGCCGAATTCCTGCAGTCTTTGCGCGATGCTCTCCCACATCAGCAATGGCGAGCCAAACGCTTGTTGTCGGGCAGAAAAAGCTGTTTGCGGCAGATTTACTGATGTCCTGACAGGACTGATGACGATGGACGATGCCAGGGTTTGTGATGAATCGGAGGTTTGCCGGTCAAGGTTGATTAACACCTGCCGCATTGTCGGGCGTGGGGTCAGCGGGGACGATACTGCAATGGAGTGTAACTCATCGGACGCGATGTCGCTGGTCTGGACCTCTGCCGTCTGCATTCTGATGCCAGGCATATCATCGGAGCGAACGTCATCGGTCTGTATCTGGGCATCCCGCACACCCTCATACTGAAAGTCTTCGATGGGTATTTCATCGGTTTGCGCTTCTGCATGTCGTACTTCAATAAACTCTTCTGCAACGGTCAGGACAGGAGGGAAAGAAAATTTTGAATATTCGGAGATTGAGCGCACGGGGCTCAGCGGCGGTGGTGAGGAGATATGCATCGGAGAGAAAGGTTCCGCACTATGCGAAGGCATGTCCTCGGATACCAGGCTCAGCGTGCTGCTCTCCTGGGAGGGAATCGGCGGCTGGCTTTGCTCTGTCGTCGCGGCGAGGCAGGCATCTGTGCAATATCTGATGACATCCTCCATTCGTGCGGGAGTCTCATTTCTGCTCAGGCTGTTCAGGCAACTGTATTGTGGGAACATGGCTATCAGGCATTGCTGGTGTTGCCCCTCTATTTTGCCTAACTTCCTTCGGGTACGCTGCTGCGCTGCGCCGCTGGTTTCCGCCACGCTCTGGCGCAACTGGGCTATCTTATTTTCCAGCATCGTCATCTCCCGCAACTGGCGTGCTTCAACGCTAAGCTGATTCACTTGCGCCCTGGCCTGCAGGGTCATCACCCGGGTTAACACGCTAACCGCAGTGTGCTGCATAGCGGCCGGGAATTGGGTGGTGGTGTAGCGTTTTTCGCAGAAGTCGAACTGCAGCTTAATGAGCCCGGGCATGGCCTCTGTCATCTTATTCAGGATATCGGGCAGCGTCTGTCGTATCTCTGCCAGCGGCTGTGCCATACGTTTTAATGCGGTGGCGGCATCCTTCATTACGGTGCCTGTCGCATTGCGCAGTTCCTGCTCCCTGATGATGGCCTGTTGCACCCACTCCCTTGTTCTCAGCGAGCTTACTGCAGCGACTGGCTGGGGTACGGCCTGTGTATTGATGCTGCCAGCAAGAGAGGGGGCCGCTGACGGCCCGCTTCTGCGGATGCTGGTTGCTGGTGTCTGGCCCGGCTGCCCGGCGGTGCTGACATCGGGTGCTGACGTCTGGCCTGATTGTCTGAGCCTGCTGGCATGCGCTGCCAGCTTTTGCACTACCCGTTCAAGCTTGCTGCCGATGGCTTCTGATACCTGCTTTTCAGCCGAAAAACAGTAATCCAGCTGAGACGGGCTTCCCTGCCGCGAACTGAATCTGCTACCTGTGTCGCAGGGGGCCGGAACGGTAAGATCCAGCGGGCCACAGACTCGAGAAAGCCGGGAGACGGGCAGGCAAGGTTGCCTGGGGTCCGTTAACGGGTTATCACGCCGCTCCCACACGGAGGGTTGAATCGTGTTTCTGATGGCAGAGGTGAATGCGCCAGTTTCCTTGAATGGGCACGATTCTGGCAGCGAATAGCGCTGCTGGTCAGGAAGGGATAGCTGCTGAGGGGATTGCTGCTGTGACCAGGGGGCCATCTGGCTGGAGGCGTTGCTTATCTGTTGCAGGGAATCTGCCACAGATAACGGACTGGCGAGGGGCGGTGGTGGCGCAAGCTGTAAATCGATCGGGTTTGCAGCTTCCCTTATCTCGACACTTTTCGTCATAAGACCTCATCCAGCAGTATTGGCGGTTTCACTATACGGACAGAAAATAGTGTCGTTTAAGATACGAGTCGGCTGTCTTTTCTGCTTGCAGCTTTCGCCATTTTGCGCGGGGCTTTCTGATATCCGGCTGGGAAGAATGACTGGTGGAGGTCGCGCAGACGCGTAGCGCGCAGACAGGTGTAAAAAGCACAACCGGGCGGCAGGAGGCCTGCCGCCCGGATTGAGGTCTGGCCGCGTTAGTTTAACTCGTCCGGATTTGGCCCCAGGCGGTTACCTTTATCCAGTTTCGTCAGGTCGCTGATTTCCGGTTTTTCCAGGCGGAAATCGAACACTTTAAAGTTCTCTTCGATGCGTGATGGGGTGACGGATTTCGGGATCACCACCAGGCCGCTATCCAGATGCCAGCGAATCACAATCTGTGCCGGGGTTTTACCATATTTTTTCGCCAGGTTTTTCACCACTTCATGGTCAAACACCCCTTTGCCGCCCTGCGCCAATGGACTCCAGGATTCAGTCTGGATCTGGTGCATCGCATTCCACGCATGCAGCTCGCGCTGCTGCAGCATCGGATGCAGCTCAATCTGATTCACCACCGGCGCCACGCCGGTTTCATCGATCAGGCGCTTCAGGTGTGGCTGATTAAAGTTACACACACCGATGCTTTTGGTCAGCCCCTGCTGCTGCAGCTCAATCAGTGATTGCCAGGCTTTGACATAGTTATCCTGCTGCGGGCAAGGCCAGTGCAGCAGATAAAGATCGACACTCTCCAGCTGCAGTTTTTTCAGGCTGGTTTCCAGCGCTTTTGGCGCGTTCAGCTGCTCGTCGTTCCACAGTTTGGTGGTGACAAAAATCTCGTCACGCGGCACGTCGGTCTCCTGCAGCGCCTGACCAATCCCTTCCTCATTTTTATAGATAGCCGCGGTATCAATCGAACGATAGCCGACCTGTAGTGCGGTCAGCGCAGCGCTGCGCGCCTCTTCGATACTGGCCTGCCAGACGCCCAGTCCCAGTTGCGGCATCATATTGCCATCGCGTAGCTTAATAATCGGTTGATCTGCCATAACGTCTCCTTGCTCACGAGTTAACGGATGCCAGCGGCATCGGCTTAATATTAGAGTCTAGACTGCTCTCGCAGGTTCCCGCGAAATATCGCTACCCTAATGGTCTGATGCGGCAGCGGCTATGCCCATTTCTGCTTTAATCTTGCCTGATCCTCTCGCGTGCTGGAGAATTGCACGGCAACAGGGCACACTTTGTTGATTATCAGCGGGTCAGGGACACTTTTATGGATCGTCAGGCAATCTGCGCGCGGCTGGCGCAGCAGGTGGCAGGGTTGATGACCGACGGTAACACGTCGCTGTCACCGGTGCCGGATATCAAATTACTGTATGCCGACCGTCACTACGGCCGCACACCCGTGATGTATAAACCCGGTATCGTGATCCTGTTTCAGGGCAAGAAAATGGGCTACCTCGGCACTGAGGTGTTTCAGTACGACGTTAACCACTATCTGATGCTGACGGTGCCGCTGCCGTTTGAGTGCGAAACCTTCGCCAGCCCGGAAGCGCCGCTGGCGGGCATTTCGCTGCATGTCGATCCGCTGACGCTGCAGGATCTGCTGATGGAGATCGGCGATGACGACAGTTTCCAGCCTGTGCCGCAAACGCGCGGCTTTCATTCGGTGGCGTTAAGTGAAGTGATGCTGTGCGCCTGTGAGCGGTTGCTGGACGTGATGTCGCAGCCGCGCGATGCGCGGGTACTGGGGCCGAACATTGTGCGCGAAATTCTCTACTATGTGCTGACCGGACCCGGCGGTGGTGCGCTGTTGTCGCTGGTTAGCCGCCAGACGCAGTTCAGCCAGATTGCGCGTGCGCTGCGCCGTATCGAGCATCATTACACCGATAGCCTGAGCGTTGAGTCGCTGGCGGCGGAAGTGAACATGAGTGTCTCCGCCTTTCATCACAACTTTAAAGCGGTGACCAGCACCTCACCGCTGCAGTATCTGAAAAGTTACCGCCTGCATCAGGCGCGTATGCTGATGCTGCAGGATGGGCTGAAAGCCAGTGCGGCGGCCATGCGCGTCGGCTATGAAAGTGCGTCGCAGTTTTCACGGGAATTTAAGCGCTTTTTTGGCGTGACGCCGGGGGAAGAAGTGGCGCGGATGCGCGCCTCTTAACTGGCGGACGTGCAGGCAATCTGAATGCCTGGGATTAACGGAAACACTCTGATGGCTCCGGAGTGGGGCCGTCCGCGGAGGAACGCACCGTGGTTGCCCCAGGTATCCCGATTAGCGAGACGGCGTTCAGGCCTGCGCCTTCTTCTTTTTATGTTTCCACACCATCGTGATACTGCCGATCAGGCCAATAAACAGCAGCGCGACCGGCAACACCATCAGGATAGCCATCGCCTGATCTTCATGGCGTTTGATAAATGGCACCTGGCTGATGCCGTAGCCGAACGCAACGACAATCGACACCCACAGCAGGCCGCTCAGCCAGTTAAAAAACTGGAAACGACCATTTTTCAGTCCGGAGATACCCGCCATTGTTGGCAGCAGGGTGCGGACAAAGGCGAGGAAACGTCCCACCAGCAAGGCGAGTAAGCCGTGGCGGTTAAACATATGCCAGGCACGCTGGTGGTATTGCGCGGGCAGATGCAGCAGCCAGCTCTTCACCAGCTGCGTATTGCCCAGCCAGCGGCCCTGCAGATAGCTCAGCCAGCAGCCCAGACTGGCGGCGGTGGTGAGGATCAGCATGGTCGGGACAAAGTCCATTACGCCTTTCGCCACCATGGCGCCCGCCAGCAGCAATAAACTGTCGCCGGGTAAAAACGAAGCAGGCAGCAAACCATTTTCCAGAAACAGAGTGAGAAACATCACTCCATACACCATCCACACCACTTCAGGATTGGCCAGCGCGGCAAAGTCCTGATGCCAAAGCGCCTGCACAATCTCATGTATCGCACTCATGTAATATCCTGTTTGCTGCGGTTCTAAGCCCTGGCGAAGATTGTACCTGCAAACGGCAGGCAACATGTTGATCTATGGCGCGAAGCTGCATTGTTGTTGAGGCGCGATTAAGAATTTTCTCGTGCCACTCGCGCCTGAGTCATGGTTATGGGGCAATACGGGCAAATCCGGCGGCCAGATCGTCGATTAAATCATCGACATTTTCCAGGCCGATATGCACACGCACCAGTGTACCGCTAAAGTCGACGCCAGCGACAGGGCGGATTGCCGCCAGCTCCTCTGGCTGGTTCGCCAGAATCAGTGACTCATAGCCGCCCCACGAATAGGCCATGCTGAAATGCTCAAAGTGATCGAGGTAATCAGCCAGCTGCTGTGGCGTCAGTTTTTGCTTCAGGACAAACGAGAACAGGCCGCTGCTGCCCGTGAAGTCACGTTGCCAGAACTCATGTCCTTTACACTGCGGCAGCGCCGGATGGTTGACCACCGCCACTTCCGGCCGCTGTGCCAGCCATTCCGCGACGCGGATACTGCTCTCCTCATGCTGACGCAGACGCACCGCCAGCGTGCGCAGGCCGCGGCTGGTCATATAAGCGGTGTCGGCATCCACCGTTTGTCCCATCAGATAGGAGTTCTCACGCAGCTGCGCCCAGCAGCGTTCATTGGCCACCGCCGTGCCAATCATCGCATCGGAGTGACCAATCAGATATTTGGTGCCAGCCTGAATAGAGATATCGACACCGAAATCGAGTGCGCGGAACAGGATGCCCGCTGACCAGGTGTTATCCAGCATAATCACCGCGTCAGGCGCTTTGCTGCGCACGGCGGCGACAATCGCCGGAATATCCTGCACTTCCATGGTGATGGAACCTGGCGATTCGAGGAACACCACTTTGGTATTTGGCTGCACCAGCTCAGCGATGCCCGCGCCGATGCAGGGATCGAACCAGCGGGTGGTGACATTCATTTTGCTGAGGATTTTGGTACAGAAGTCCTGCGTCGGTTCGTAGGCTGAGCCGGTGACCAGCACATGATCGCCTGCGGAAACAAAAGAAAGAATGGCGTTCGCCACTGCTGCTGCGCCGCAAGGGTAGAGCACACAGCCGGCGCCGCCTTCCAGCCCGGTCATCGCTTCCTGCAGGGAAAAGTGCGTCAGGGTACCGCGACGGCCATAGAACAGCTCGCCATGCGCCCGGCCAGCGGTGGCGCGTTTTTTATCTGCGACGGTATCAAACACCAGCGACGACGCGCGCTGAATCACGCTGTTCACTGAACCCTGAGTAAATTTTTTCGCCCGGCCGGCGCTAATCAGCGCGGTTTCGATTTTTTTCGTTGTCATACCAAAGCTGCCCTGCCAATCCTGAGAAACAATTAACTTAACACGATTAGCAGGCGCTGGCTTAGCAGGAAAATGGATAATCACCTGCGCCCGGCAACACCGGGCGCGTAATTAGTCGCCCATCACGCCAGTGAGGTGCGGCAACCATAATGAGATGGCCGGTACGTAGGTCACCAGCATCAGCACCAGCAGCAGTGCGCCATAGAACGGCAGCATGGCGCGCACCACCTGTTCAATCTTCTGCTTACTGACGGCGCTGGCGACGAACAGCACCGAGCCCACCGGCGGCGTGATCAGTCCAATACCAAGGTTAACCATCATGATCATACCGAAATGTACCGGATCGATGCCCAGCGCATTGGTCACCGGCAGCAGCACCGGGGTCAGGATCAGGATAATCGGCGCCATATCCATCAGCGTGCCAATCAGCAGCAGCATAATGTTGATGCACATCAGGATCACATACTTATTGTCAGAGATGCTGGTAAAGAAAGTGGTGATACGGTCCGGCAACTGCATCCAGGTCATCACTGCGCCAAACGCGGCGGCAAAACCAATCAGCACCATCACGATGGTGACGGTTTTCACCGTCCGGCACATCAGTTTCGGCAGTTCGCTCCATTTGTAGTCACGGTAAATAAACATGGTGACGAAAAACGCCCACAGGCAGGCAATCGCCGCAGATTCCGTGGCGGTGAAAACCCCGCTGAGAATACCGCCGAGAATGATCACCACCGTCATCAGCCCCCACAGTGCTTCACCGAGCAGCTTCAGTGCCTGCCTGAACGGGATTCGTTCCCCTTTGGGGTAATTACGGCGGTGGGCGAAGGCAATACACATCACCATCAATGTTATCCCCAGCAGCAGTCCGGGCAGCACCCCGGCGATAAACAGCGCGGCGATGGAGACGGTGCCGCCTGCTGCCAGCGAGTAGATCACCGAGTTATGGCTGGGTGGGATCAGGATCGCCTGCACCGATCCACTGGCGGTGACGGCGGCGGCGTAATCGCGTGGATAACCTTTTTTATCCATCTCCGGGATCATCACCGATCCAATCGAGGCGGTATCCGCCACTGAGGAGCCGGAAATGGCGCCAAAAAAGGTGGAGGCGACAATATTGACCAGTGACAGGCCGCCGCGAATAAAGCCGACAAACACATAGGCAAAATTCACCAGCCGTCGGGCAATACCGCCTTCCGCCATAATCGCCCCGGCAAGGATAAAGAACGGGATCGCCAGCAGGGAGAATTTATTGACGCCGCTGGTCATCTGGATCATTAGCGCCTCCAGCGGCAGATCGATCCACCAGGCGCCCACCAGCGCGCTCAGCCCTACGGCATAGGCCACCGGCATGCCGATCGCCAGCAGTACGGCCAGTGTCATTAACAGTACAAAAGCATCCATGGCGGCTCCTCAGGTATTACCCAGCATGACGACCGGGCGCTGTTCCTGCGAACCAAACGCCAGACGTTCCAGCACAAACAGCAGCGTCAGCGCCGAGCCCAATGGCACCGGCAGATAGCTCTGCCCGGCGCTAATCAGGGGAAATTCGGCAATCGGCTGCGCCCAGAGCTGCAGACACAACTGGCCGCTGTACCAGAGAATAAACAGGCTAATCACCAGCATCAGCAGGTCGGCCAGCCGCGCCGCGCCTGCTTGCCATGCCGGCGGCAGGCGATCAGTGAGCATGGATACCGCGATATGCGAGCCTGCGCGGTAACTCACTGCCGCGCCGACAAAGGTGAAGGTCACCATGCACATAATCGCCAGCGGCTCCGGCCAGGGGGCGCCGTCGTTCAGCACGTAGCGCATAAAGATGGCAAAGGGCACAATCAGCGTCATCACCAGCAGTGCCGCGCCGGAGAGCACCATCGCCGCCAGATAGAGCCCATCCATCAGATGGTGGTATTTATTCGCCATAGCAGACTCCTGCTTACTGAACATCAGCGATGGCTTGCATCAGCTGCTGATGCTTCGCCGCATAGCGATCGCGCACCGGTTTGGTGGCCTCAATGTAGGGGGTTTTATCGATCTCATGGAACTGCACACCGCCCGCTTTCATCTTGTCGATGGATTGCTGGTTGTAGGTGGCCCACAGCTGGCGTTGCTCGGCCTGCGCCTCTTTCGCCAGTTTCAGGATCAACTGCTGATCCTCTTTACTCAGCTTGTCCCATTTCACTTTCGAATAGAGAAACAGCTCAGGAATAATAAAGTGGCCGCTGAGGGTGTAGTTTTTCACCACCGGCAGATAGTTATGGGCGATAAATGTCGGCGGGTTGTTTTCCGTACCGTCAATCACCCCCGTCTGCATGCCGCTAAACACTTCACTGACGCCCATTGGCACCGCATTAGCGCCCATCGCTTTCAGCGTATCAATTGCCACCGGGCTGCCCTGAACGCGAATTTTCATGCCATGCAGATCTTCCGCTTTCAGCACTGGCTTTTTGGTGATCAGATTACGCGTGCCGCCATCCATCCAGCCGAGGAACACCAGCTTTGAATTGGCGTTAGCGGTAATTTTGTCACCAATCTCCTGACCAATTTTGCCGTCCAGCACCTTATGCATATGGTCCTCATCACGGAAGACATAGGGCAGGGTAAAGACTTCAATTTCGGGCAGGATCGCCGCCACAGGAGCCATCGACACGCGGATCATATCAATCGCGCCGACCTGTGCCTGCTCGATCATCTGCTTTTCATCACCCATAACGCCGCTGGGAAACACCTTGATTTCCAGCCGATCATCGGTGGCTTTAGCCAGTTTTTCGCCCATATGCTCAACGGCGACCACATTCGGGTAGCCTTTCGGGTGGACATCGGCCGCGCGGATCGTTGCGGCTTGCAGTGGGGCTGACAGGATGCTCAACAAACTTAAACTGAGTACCGTGCGGATTACATTCATCTCAGGCTCCAGAGTAGCGGTCATTTTTAGAATAATGCGGATAAAAAGTAGCCTGAAAATTAAGCAGCTGTGGTGAACGGACTCACAGTTCCGTAACAAAATGAAATATGGTTTGCTGATTTATAAAACATCATTTCATAAGTGTGAGATGGGTCTGCTGTTGATCCGATCTACTTAGCTGGTCACCTTCGGGTTAAAAAATCGCCAGCAACAGTGTAAATACTAATGAGAACTACTATCAATTCAGCGTTAATTTGGTATGATCGGCGATTCTTCCGTCTGTCCTGATAAGTAAGCGTGGCTGACGTTTAATGCGCGCGGAGGATGGACGTTGTTAATCAGGGTTGGAGACACAGCGTGGTAACCACTAATTTGATGCAAACAGACCTGTCTGTTTGGGGTATGTATGAACATGCCGACATCGTCGTTAAAGCAGTAATGATTGGCCTGCTTCTGGCATCCGTCATCACCTGGGCGATTTTCTTTAGCAAAAGCGCAGAATTGCTGTCGGCAAAACGCCGTCTGAAACGTGAACAGCAGGCGCTGGCTACGGTGCGCTCGCTGAACGAAGCGGCAGAAAGCAGCAAAACCTTTAAAGCGAACAGCCTCAGTACGCTGCTGGTGAATGAAGCGCTGAATGAGCTGGAGCTCTCCGCCGGATCTGACGATAACGACGGAATTAAAGAGCGTACCGGTTTCCGCCTTGAGCGTCGTGTTGCGGCATTCAGCCGTCATGCTGGCCGTGGCAACGGTTATCTGGCGACCATTGGCGCCATCGCGCCATTCGTCGGTCTGTTCGGCACCGTATGGGGCATCATGAATAGCTTTATCGGCATCGCGAAAACCCAGACCACCAACCTGGCGGTGGTTGCGCCGGGTATCGCTGAAGCGCTGCTGGCGACCGCCATTGGCCTGGTTGCCGCAATTCCTGCCGTGGTGATCTATAACGTCTTTGCCCGCATGATTGCCAGCTACAAAGCCTCTCTCGGTGATGTGGCGGCACAGGTTCTGCTGCTGCAAAGCCGCGATCTGGATCTGGCCAACAGCCAGCAGGCGCATAAAACCGCTGCGGCGCACAAACTGCGGGCAGGTTAAGTACCATGGCGATGCGATTAAACGAAGATCTCGACAGCAACGGTGAAATGCATGAAATCAACGTCACGCCGTTTATCGACGTGATGCTGGTACTGCTGATCATCTTTATGGTGGCTGCGCCGCTGGCGACAGTGGATGTCCGCGTTAATCTGCCTGCATCAACCAGTGCGCCACAACCGCGCCCGGAAAAACCGGTTTATCTGTCGATTAAAGAAGATAAGCAGCTGTTTATCGGCAATGAAGCGGTGACCAAAGAGAACCTGGTCGAGGTGCTCAACGGCCAGACGGAAGGGAAAAAAGACACCACCATCTTCTTCCAGGCGGATAAGAGCGTGGATTATGAAACCCTGATGGGCGTAATGGATTCACTGCGCCAGGCGGGTTATCTCAAGATTGGTTTGATGGGCATGGAAAGCGCCGCCCGTTAAGCTGGCCTTTATTGTTCCAGTGAAAAAAAAGAGCCTGTTGCGGCTAATGCTTGTCAGTTAAGTATTTTACCGTGCTGTGCCCGCGCTGCCTGACTGTTCCTGCGGTCTGGCTGGTCCTCGCGCCACGCTGCGCGAGGACCGCCCTGCAGCAGCTGAGGCTGTGCCCCCCTTCACGGGCACCTCAGCGAAAAAATAGAGCGCTGCAGCGCCTGATGCTTTGGTTATTTCTCAGGACACAAAACCATCAAAGTGCTTACCGACTGGCATTAGCCTGCTGCGGCTCCTTTTTTATTTACGGCTCTTTCGGCGGCTCACCACCAACATAATCCTGCAATTCACCCACTTTTTCCGGCGGCAATGGACGACCCAGCAGATAGCCCTGCAGCGAGTTACAGCCAAGGTCTGTCAGAAACTCCTGCTGCTCATTGGTTTCCACCCCTTCGGCCACCACCTTCAGGTTCAGCGACTGCGCCAGCGCCACAATGGCGGAAACAATGGTGGCGTCTTCAGTCTCTTTCTGCAGCTCATTCACAAACGCACGGTCGATTTTCAGCTCGCTGGCGGGTAAACGCTTCAGATACAGCAGACTGGAGTAACCTGTACCGAAATCATCAATCGAGGCTTTTACTCCCAGTTCGGTTAACTCGGTCAGAATGCGCACGCTTTCATCCGGATTACGCATGGCGGTGGTTTCCGTCACTTCCAGTGTCAGTTGCTCCGCCGGAATATGATGGGTGTTCAGTGCGGTCACCACGGTATCCACCAGGTTGCTCTGTTCGAATTGCAACGCAGATAAATTTACCGCCACCGACCAGTGGCTGTGTCCCTGCAGATGCCAGACCCGCAACTGGCGGCAGGCTTCGTTAATCACCCAGTTGCCGATATTAATAATCAGGCCGGTTTTCTCCGCCATTGGCAGGAACATATCTGGCGTCAGCAGTCCGCGAGCCGGGTGCTGCCAGCGCAGCAGGGCTTCAAAGCCGAGAATGGGACCATGAGGCGCGCAATACTTCGGCTGGTAAAACAGTCGCAGCTGATCGTGTTCCAGCGCCAGCCAGAGGTCGTTAATCAGCTGCAGCTGATTTTGCGCGATGGTATTCATCGATGGCTGGAAAAAGTTATAGCCATTGCGCCCGTTATTTTTGGTGTGGTACATCGCCGCATCGGCATTAAACAGCAGTTCGCGCTCATCGGCGCCATCGCCCGGGAATACGGCGATGCCAATACTGAGCGATACGATCAATTCGTAGCGGGAGATCTCAAACGGTTGTGCAATGGCTTTCACCAGTGAATCCGCCACCGTCGCGGCATCGTTGGGTTCTTCAATCTCGATTAACAGGACAAACTCATCACCGCCGAGGCGCGCCAGGGTGTAGTGGCCTTCAATTTTGGTGCTCATTCGTTCCGTGACGGCAACCAGCAGGCTGTCGCCGATATGGTGGCCGAACGCGTCGTTGACGGCTTTAAAGCCATCGAGGTCCATAAACATCAGCGCAAACTGCGTGTTCTCGCGCGTGGCTTTATTAATGGCTTGATCAAGACGGTCTTCCAGCAGAATTCGATTAGGCAGGCGGGTCAGATTGTCATGCAGCGCCAGTTGCGCCAGTTCACGGTTGGCTTCCGCCAGCGACGAGGCCAGCACCGAAGTGCGCGCCTGCAGACGGGCGTCCAGCATCGAGACCAGTAAGGTAATTCCCAGAATCGCCAGCGTGACGACCATCACCAGCACGGCCAGCCAGTTGCTGTCCACGCCGTCAGCGCCGAAGTGGTGGCTGTGGCTGCCCATCGGGAAGTTGGCCGCCGCCATGCCGGTATAGTGCATACCCGCAATCGCGATGCCCATAATCACCGCCGCGCCAATACGCAGCCAGGTTTTGCGTTCTGCATCGTTGCGCAGTTTAAACGCCAGCCACAGTGCAGCGCCGGACGCCACCAGCGCAATCACCACTGAACAGCTAATCCAGCGCCAGTCCCAGACAATGCCAGGCTCAAAGATGAGTGCCGCCATACCGGTATAGTGCATCGCCACCACGCCGCTGCCCATCACCACCGCGCCGACGCACAGGCGCATCATGGGCAACTCGCCTTTACAGACGATCCACAGTGCAAACACCGAAGCCGCGATAGCAATCACCATCGATAAGGCGGTCAGCGGAGAGCTGTAGCTCATCTGCATCGGCAGATTCATCGCCAGCATGCCGATAAAATGCATCGACCAGATGCCAATGCCCATGGCAAAGCCACCGCCAAATAACCAGACCACCGCTGCTTTTCCGCTGCTGCTGCTGACACGGCCAGCCATATCCAGTGCGGTATAAGAAGCAAGAATGGCAACAATAATCGAAACGATGACCATGAGATGATCGTACGAACTAACAAGCATAACTGTTCTCAAGCGATGATGACCCGTTGGCCGGATTACTGGGTGTGTATAAAGCGAAAATATTGTTGTGGTATTAATCTATGCGGAATATCGGCACTGAACTGGTCCGACTTCGATAAAATAAACCGATTCCTCTGAACAATTTTTTCCCCACAGCTTGCCCGGCGCGCATTCAGTCGCGACGCAGCGGTGAGCTACAGTAAAAATACCCATAAAATTTAATGTGTTAATTAATTCAAATACCTGGCAACAAGAAAATAACATCGGAACAGTGATTCGCATAGAGCTCGCCAGCATAATCTTTCTCAGTATTGTCGAACTCTTCTCATCGCGCGATTGCAGAATGTGACTTATCCGAAAAATTTCACTTAAGGATAATTTTACTGATTGCCCCTACGCTTACTTCCAGCCTGTTCTATAGTAAATAAAACTGATGCGTAAAGCGCTAGCCTCCGCTTCCAGGCCGCGTGGATCAGTGAACTATCGCCAGTGAGAGCGAAAATAAGTAAGACCTTTTTATCTTTATTGTTTTATCGCCAGGAGTGAAAGCAGGCTTGTTACTTTAGATCAGTAAGGATTGGGTATGAAAATGAAGCTTTTACTGGTGGGCTGTGGCCTCGGCCTCGGTGTTGCCTGCTCAGGCTTTGCCGCCACCACAACGGGAACAATTGGCGCCTCTCTGGTGCTGACGACGGGATGCCTGGTCAATGGCCAGTCAGGGACGTCCGGCGTTAACTTCGGTACTCTGGACTTCGGTACCAGCGCTGCCACCTTCTCAACACTGAACGCCACGCTGGTCGGGTCACAGGGCAACGGTTTCTACGTGCGTTGCACCACCGGACAAACCTACAGCGTGCAGATCACCGGCAGCCGTGCGGCGCCAGCAACGGTGTATGGTACGCCAGGCGCACAGCCGCGTTACCTGATCCTTGGCAGCGATGCCACGCAGGGTATCACGTACACCCTGTATAGCGACGCCGCTTATACCAACGCCATCGCCAACAATACCAACCTGACTGCTAACGGTACAGCCAGCCCAACGCTGGGTGATCTCTACCAGATGTATGGTCGCGTTAATGGCGGCGGCTTTAACCCGGTTATTCCTGCCGGGACCTACACGGATAGTATCGGCGTCGCTGTGAACTACTGATCAGATCGCTGTCAGGGAGGTCATAGTGCCGGGGAAGGTGAGTTGTGGCGCAGGATGCGTACGGTTGCTATGTGCACTGCTGTTTTTGTTTTGCAGCAGTGCACTGGCGTTGCCCACGCAGACCTTTCAGGTTTCTGCCTCGGTTGTGGCAGGCTGTGTGATTTCCGGAACGAATACCGGCGTTTTCGGTACGCTTGATTTCGGCACCCGTTCTGGCGTGGCGACGACCAGTGCTACCGCCAGTTTCGTCCAGAACTCGACCATTAATCTTGCCTGCACGCCGGGCACCACGCTGAATATGAGTATCAACGGCGGCAGTAACTACACCACCACGCGTAACCTCAAGCTGGCGAATTTCAGCAACGTTGTCGCCTATCGCATTTTTACCAGCTCCAGCTACTCAGCCGCCAGTGAGATTCCGGTGAATCAGAACGTCGCGCTGAGCTTCAGCAATGCCAACAACATCACACTGCCGATTTATGGCCTTTTGCAGCTGAGTGGCGTCAATCGTGCCGGTACGTATACCGATACGCTGACGGTAACACTGGGCTGGTAGCGCACTATTTATTGCCGGGAAGGAGATCATCAATGAACATCACGCGCACCCTACTGATTCTGTTTGCCACACTCTTCACCCCACTCAGCCATGCAGCGAACTCGGTACTGATTTGGCCCATCGATCCCAAACTGGGCAGCAGTGAGAAAGCGACGGAGCTGTGGCTGGAGAATCGGGGTGAAAGCACCACGCTGATGCAGGTCAGGGTGCTGGGCTGGATGCAGGTGAACGGCCAGGAGCGCTACGAAACGCAGCAGCGCGTCGTGGCCAGTCCGCCGATGGTGCGTATTGAACCCGGACAAAGACAGCTGGTGCGTCTGATTAAACAGACGGCGGCACCCACCGGACAGGAAGCGGCATACCGGGTGTTGCTGGATGAAATTCCGCGTCCACAAACCCCAGGCGAAAACCAGGCCGGGCTGATGATGCAGATGCGCTATTCGGTACCGCTGTTTGTTTATGGCAATGGACTGGCTGCCGACAGCGCGCAGCCAGTACTCAGCTGGCGTGTGGTCAGTGAACAGGGAAAATCATTTCTTGAAATCACCAATCGCGGCGCAGGACATGCGCGGCTGAGTAATGTCACTCTGGGTGGTCGCAGTGTAGGGCAGGGACTTTTCGGCTATGTGCTGGCTAATTCCGTCAATCGCTGGCCGCTCACGTTTCCCGCGTCGTCAGGCAGCCAGCTGACGGCGGAAATGAATAAGAAGAGCTGGCGCAGTAGTGGTGCTAAATAATAACCGATGAATCTCTTGCTACCAGTGCCGTTGCGCCCTTATCCGCTGGTGATCGGCGGCCTGTTTTGTCTCCTGCTGCCACTAAGCGGCGGTGCGGAAACCTTTGACAGTTTGCCGCCTCCTCCTGAGGTCAATATGGGGGGCGGCAACCAGCAATATATGCTGGCGCTGGTGGTGAACGGGCAGGACAACGGCACGATTGTGCCGGTCGAATTTCGCGACGGGCACTACCTGGTGCGCGCAGGCGATCTGCAGCGTGCCGGTATCCCGCAGGATAAACTGGCGGCGCCGCTGGTGGATGTGACGGAATTGCCGGAGGTCAGGGCGGAATATGACAGTCAGCGTCAGCGGTTGTTAATCAGCGTGCCGCCCGGCTGGCTGCCAGAACAAACCTTCACCGGAGAAGACGGCTCACCGCGTTATCCCGGGCGCGCCAGTAACGGCGCGATGATTAACTACGATTTCTACGTCACGCGCACTGACGGTGTTGGCACTCGTCTGTCGGCATGGAATGAGTTCCGCCTGTTTGGCGCCGCCGGGCAATTTGTCACCAATGGCACTGTTCAGCAGGCGCTGGATGGTGAACTGGAATATCTGGATAACGGTTATATCCGTTATGACACTTACTGGGCGGGGCAAAATGAGGCCGATTCACTCAGCTGGCGTGTGGGTGACCTGGTGACGGATGCCCTGTCGTGGAGTAACAGTGTGCGTATCGGCGGCGTGCAGTTTGGCCGCGATTTCTCACTGCGCCCGGACTTAGTCACCTATCCGTTGCCGAGTTTTGCCGGGCAGGCTTCGGTGCCATCGACGGTGGATCTGTTTGTAAATGGTTATCGCAGCAGCAGCCATCAGGTGCAGCCTGGTCCCTATTCGCTGACCAACATGCCGTTTGTGAATGGTGCGGGGAATGCCGTGATTGTCACCACAGACGCGGTCGGGCGGCAGGTGACCACCACATTACCGTTTTATGTCGCCAGTGACCTGCTGAAGTCCGGTCTGTCGGATTTTTCCATCGCTGCCGGCAGCATTCGTGAAAACTACGGCATCAGCAATTTTGATTATGGTCCGGCTGTTGTCAGCGGCTCATATCGCTATGGTCTCACCGACTGGCTGACGCTGGAGAGCCATGCCGAAGGCGCCGATTCGCTGGCGCTGGCAGGTGGCGGCGCCCAGTTCAAAATCGGCCCGTTTGGTGTGATTAATGGCGCGCTGGCGCAAAGCCAGATGGAGGGCGACACCGGCACCCAATACAACTGGGGGTATCAGTACAACACCAGCTGGTTCAGTCTTGGTACGCAACACACACTGCGCACCCGCGAATTTGGCGATCTGGCGCTGTATGGCAACCGCCGCGGTGTGGCCGCTGCTTACAACTACACCCTTAGTCGGCGCAGTTCGCAGTACAACGCCAGCGTCTCGCTGAATGAGTACGGGAGCCTCGGACTGGCGTTTATCGATATCACCAGTGGCGAAGGGGATCGTACTCGCTTATGGAACCTGTCGTGGAGCCGGAATCTGTGGGGCAATAGCAGTATTTATATCGCCGCCAGTCGCGATCAGCAGCAGGGCGAGTGGACCGGGGCGATCTCGCTGGTGATCCCATTTGGTGAACGCTCCAGCGCCAGCATGAGTGTGGAGCGTAGCCAGCAGGGAGGGAATGCCCAGCGCGTCTGGCTGTCGCGCGGCATGCCGAGCGATGGTGGTCTGTCGTGGGATGCCTCCTGGGCGAATCAGAGTCAGAGCGGCGATTATCGTCAGGCCAGCCTGAGCTGGCGCACGCAAAAAATGACCGCTTCTGGCGGGTTCTACGGCGATGGCGATAACGACACGACGTGGGGCGATTTGGCCGGTTCGCTGGTGGTAATGGATGGCAACGTGTTTGCAGCTAATGCGGTAAATGATGCCTTTGTGCTGGTGAAGACGGGCTACCCCAACATCAATGTCCGTTATGAAAATCAGTCGATGGGCAGAACCGACAGCGCGGGTTATCTGCTGGTGCCGGGCATCAGCTCCTACTACCCGGCGAAGTACGATATCGACACAATGGATTTGCCCGCCGATATGACCGCATCGCGGGTTGAACAGCGCTTCGCGGTTAAACGGCAAAGTGGCTATCTGCTGGATTTTCCGATTGAGAAATTACGCGCCGCCAGTGTGATCCTGCACGATCAGAACGGCAATCCGCTGCCGGTCTCCACTCTGGTGAACCGGCCGGGCCATGCTACCGAGTATGTTGGCTGGGATGGCATCGTCTGGATGGAAGATCTGGATGAAGATAATCCGATTAGCGCACAGACACCGGATGGCCGCAGCTGTGAAGCCCGCTTAACTATCGCGGGCGGTCAGCCGCAAGCGCTGAGTACCTATGGCCCCTTAACCTGCGCATTGCCGCCACGCCCTGAGGGCGCGTCTGATGCGCCACAGAGTAATCTGCCAGCAGGAAACTGAACATGAGAAAAGTGTTATGTGGCTTCATCGTTTTAGGCGCGCTGGGCTTTGCCGCCAGCAGTCGTGCGGCGTGCGATCTGCCTGTGGCCAGCGCTGGTTTTGGTACTGCAACCTCATTTGTGGCCAATAACACCATCAGCTCGACCTCCACCAGCGTGAATGTGAACTGCGGTGCGGGCAATCTGCTGTCGTTACTGTCGTCGAACAACATTACGATACGCCTCGCCAGTGCATCGAATGTTTCCGGGACGCGCGGCACCATGAAACGTGCCGGTGATACCAGTACCGACAATATTCCGGTGCAGCTGTGCACCACCGCAACCTGTACCACGGAAATGACCATCGGTGCGACGGCGATCACCTACAGCTCGTCTCAGCTGGTTAATTTAATTGGTTTACTCGGCGGGCTGAACTTCAGTATTCCGGTCTATCTGCGCACCGTTCCGGGCCAGGTCGTGGCGGCGGGCACCTATACGGTAACGCTCAATGTGGCGGTGACTTACCGCATTTGCACCGGGCTGGCTGTGGGGGGATTGCTCTGCCTCTCAAGTCAGGATCAGAACGGTTCCGGTACGGTGCCGATCACCGTCACCATGACGGTCACCAATGACTGTACTACCATTACCGCCCCCAATATTAGCTTTGGCAGCGCGCCGCTGGTGAGCAGTTTCTCTACGGTTTCACAGACGATTAGCGTGGTGTGCACTAAAGGCAGCAGCTATACCGTGGGGCTGAGCAATGGCTCCAATTCGGCCAATGGTGTGCGTAATATGATCAGCAGCGCAGGCAACCGCCTGAGTTATGACATTTATAAAGGCAGCAGCACCACCAGTCGCTGGGGGCCGAGCGGCACTGAACGTGTCAGCAGCACGGATTCCAATCCGATCGCCGGCGATGGCACGACGCGTGTTTTCTCGTATACCGCGAAAGTGCTGACGACCCAGAATACGCCGGTAGCAGGGAGTTACAGTGATAATGTGGTGGTGGATTTATCGTTCTGAAGATGATTCGGCTCTGCTGCAGAGAGAATCGTTGATGAGTCAGGCAAAATGAAGGCCACGGGCCCGGCGGTGAAAGCGGTAGTAAACCGGCCTGGCCTTATTTCTGCCGAAGGCGTCATCCCCTCTTTTGTATGGTGCGCTGGCACCGTTGTCCGGCATGGCTGTGTGCCGGGCAAATGACCTTCCTGATTTACATCACTCTTCCACGGGTACTACAGCGCGAGCATGGGTATTTGACTTAATTTATATCTTAAATTTCTCTGGGTAATTAATTTGCGTGACTGTAAAGGAAGTGTAAGTCTGGCTGTGCGGTGTTATTTATATCAGTGTGTTTTGCGGTTTTTTTGTGGATTTAAATTGTTATTTTTAGTTAGTGCGTTAAGTTCGTCTGACTTAAGTTAAATTAAGCTATTTTGATCTTTAATTCTTGTGGCTTAAGTTTATTTCTAAATATTAATGGTAATCTAATAAGCAATATTTTTTCATCAGAATAGTCCGCTTTACTATGATTTTTCCCCGTGTAAGGAAACACATATTCGGCCTGCTGGCGCTGACAGTTTCTCATGTTTACGCCGCCCCGATTACGCCTGCCGACCGCGAACAAACGCAACAGAATCAGCAGATGTTGCTGCAACAAAACCAGCAACAGCGCGATGAACTGACGCGCAGTATCAATACGGACAGGCCACTGATCACGGCGCCACAGGCGGAGGATGAACGCTGTTTTGTGGTGAATGATATCCAGCTCGAAAATGCCTCATTATTATCTGCCACCACCAGACAACGCCTGACGAAAGATTATCTCCATCAGTGTCTTGGTATCAGCAAAATAAATCAACTGGTCGCGCAAATCTCCGACTGGTATATCAGTCGCGGCTATGTCACCAGCCGGGCATTTCTGGTGGAACAGGATTTAAACTCCGGCGTCTTACGTATTCCGGTGCTGGAAGGCAAACTGCAGAAAATCGTGATGGATAATGCGCCGTCACGCCAGCTGTATATGGCGTTCCCGGGGCTGGAAGGTAAAGTGCTTAATCTGCGCGATATCGAACAGGGCATGGAGCAGATAAACCGTGTACGCAGCACTCCGGCGCAGATTGAAATTTTGCCCGGCGATAACCCCGGCTATTCGATTGTTAATCTCACCGCTAACCCGGAATTTCCGCTGAGTGTGTCGCTGGGGTTTGATAATAGCGGCCAGAAAAGCACCGGCGTTGGCCAGTTAAATGGTTCACTGGTGGCGAATAACCCGCTGGGGCTGGCTGACAAATGGTTTATCAGCAGTGGCCGCAGCAGCGCGTTTTCCCACTCGCGTGATTCACGCAGCCTGCAGGCGGGCGTCAGCATTCCGTGGGGTTACGGCTTGCTGGATTACAGCTACAGCCGCAGCGACTATCGCAGCACCTTCGACAATCAGGGCTTTCTCTGGCTGTCGCGCGGCGACAGCACTAATCATCGTCTGACCGGCAACTGGGTGGTGTTCCGCAATGGCGACATCAAGACCGGCCTGATGGCGGGGCTCAGCCATTACAACAGCCATAACTACCTTAATGACGCCCTGTTGCAGAGCAGCAGCCGCAAGCTCAGCAGCCTGCAATTCGGTATCACTCACACACAGAAAGTGGCTGGCGGCGTCGCCACCTTTAACCCGACGTTCAGCCGCGGTATGGACTGGTTTGATGCGGAAAGCGACGACGGAAAAAACGGCGAACTGCCAAAAGCGCAGTTCCGCAAATGGAGCCTTAGCGCCAGTTTCCAGCGCCCATTACGTGACGATTTATGGTGGCTGAGCAGCCTGTATGGTCAGTGGTCGCCTGACCGCCTGTACGGCAGTGAACGTTTAACGCTGGGCGGTGACAGCTCCGTACGCGGCTTTAAAGAGCAGTATCTCTCCGGCGATATCGGCGGCTATCTGCGTAACGAACTGAATTACACCCTGTTTACTCTGCCGGTGATCGGCCAGGTCAATGCTGTACTGGCGCTGGACGGCGGCTGGCTGCAGCAGGATCAGTACGACGAATTTGCTTCCGGCACCTTGTGGGGCGGTGCGCTGGGGCTGAGCACCAGCAATCGTTACGTGGCGACACAGCTAACCCTCGGTACGCCGCTGCAATACCCCGACTGGCTGGGACCGGATCATCTGACGGCTTACTACAGAATTTCACTCGTCTTCTAACGGGCAAGGCAAAGATTATGGACAATCGACTTCATCCGCTGCGTGCCTCGCAGCGCCTGCTGACTTATCTGGTGTGTGGCCTGATTGCCTGGCAGCCGCTGCTGCCCGCGATTTCCGCCACCATTAACCCGGTGACCAGCGGCACCAGCATGGATAAGGCGGGCAACGGCGTGCCGGTGGTGAATATCGCCACGCCAAACGGCGCCGGGATTTCCCATAATCAGTTCAAAGACTACAACGTCGGCAAAGAGGGCCTGATCCTCAACAACGCCACCGGGCAGCTGAACAAGACCCAGCTCGGCGGCTATATCCAGAACAACACCAATCTCACCGCCGGACGCGAAGCGAAGGGCATCATCAACGAAGTGACCGGCGGCAGCCGCTCGCAGTTGCAGGGCTACACCGAGGTGGCGGGTAAAGCGGCCAACGTGATTGTCGCCAACCCCTACGGCATCACCTGCAGCGGCTGCGGCTTTATCAACACGCCAAACGCCACGCTGACCACCGGCAAGCCGGTGTTTGACGCCAAAGGCAACCTGCAGTCGCTGGATGTGAGCAAAGGCACCATCACCGTGGAAGGGCAGGGGCTGGACGCCAGCCAGAGCGATGCCTTGTCCATTATTTCCCGCGCAACCGAGGTGAATGCGGCGATTCACGCCAAAGACCTGAAGGTGGTGGCCGGAGCGAACCGCGTCGGCAGCGATGGCAGCGTGACGGCGATTGGCGGAGAAGGCGCAGCGCCGGTGGTGGCGGTGGATACCGGGGCGCTGGGCGGGATGTATGCCAACCGTATTCATCTGGTGTCGGGCGAGAAGGGCGTCGGGGTCAACCTCGGTAACCTGAACGCGCGCCAGGGCGATATCACGCTGGATGCGAACGGCAAGCTGGTGCTGAACAACAGCCTGAGCAGCGGGGCGCTGACGGTGAAAGCCGACAGCGCGGAGCTGGGCGGAGACAACAAGGCCACGGGCGCGGCAACGGTGACGGCACAGAGCGGTATCGCGCTGAACGGCGGTTCGCTGGTCAGTGATAAAACGGTGGCGCTGGACGGCGGCGAACGCGTGCAGCTGAGCGGCGCGAAAGTCACGGCCGGGGAAGATATCCGCCTGGCGGGTGCTGAGCTTAACATCGATAAAGACAGCACGGCAGACGCGGCGGGAAATATCGGCCTGACGGCGCAGCATGCGGCTGCGGGGCTGAATACTCAGGTAAACACCGGCAGCCTGAATGAGCAGAGCGATGGCTCCGGTGCGCTGAACAGCGGACGGCTGGACAACGCCGGACAGCTGACGGCGGGGAAAGCCCTCACGCTGAACGCAGAGGCAGCCAGTAACAGCGGCACGCTGGCGGCGCAGGGGCGGCTGGAGGCGCAAAGCAGCCGTTTCGATAACCGTGGCACGCTGCAGGGCAGCGGCGTGACGCTGAAAGCAGACGCGCTGCGCAACAGCGGTGCGCTGCAGAGCGGCGGGGCGCTGGCGCTCTCCGGCAGCACGCTGGAGCAGTCGGGTACGCTCGGCGCGACCGGCGACGCGTCGCTGAATTTCGCTAAGCAGATTAACAACGCGCAGGGTGGCAGCATCCTGGCGGACGGTACGCTGAGCATCACCAGCGGGGAACTGGTGCAGGACGGCACGCTCTCCGGACGTCAGGGACTTACCGCCGACAGCAACAGCCTGAGCAGCGCGCAGGGCGCGCAGACCTCCAGCCTGGGCGACGTCACGCTGAAGGTGCGAGACAAAGCCGACATCAGCGGCGAGGTGAACGCGGGCGGCACGCTGGCGGTAAACAGCGACAGCCTGCTCACCGGCAACGATGCGCAGCTGCAGGGGCAGAACGTCAGCCTGACGGCAGGCAGCGCCGGGCTGAACGGCACCCAGGCGGCGCAGCAGCGGATGGAGGTCACGGCGCAGGCGCTGGTGCACAACGGTAAAAGCAGCGCGGACAGCATTGTGCTTAGCGCCAGCGGGAAGCTGAACAACAGCGGCTCGCTGGTGGCAGATTCAGCACTGCAGGCGACGGCTGCGGAGCTGACGAACAGCGGCACGGGCAGCGCGGGCGATATCATCCTCAAATCCACAGGCGCGCTGAACAACAGCGGCGCGCTGGCGGCGAAAACCCGCCTGCAGGCAACGGCGGGTGCGCTGAGTAACAGCGGCACGCTGTCCGCCGCGAACCTGGGCCTGGAAAGCAGCGCCATCACTAACGGCGGTCTGCTGCAGGGCACGCAGTCGCTGAGCCTGCTCGGCGACAGCCTCGATAACCAGAAATCCGGCAGCATTGCCACCGCGGGCGACCTGGCTCTCGATTTACCCGATTTCACCAACAGCGGCCTGCTGAGCACAGGCGGCGCGCTGTATCTCAGCGGCGAACGCCTGACTAACGCCGGTGAAATCAACGCCGCGTCACTCACCTCCGATAACGCCACCCTGAACAACCTCGCGGGCGGCAGACTGCTGGCGACGGGCGCAATGCAGCTGACGAACGCGCAGCTGGATAACGCCGGGCAGGTTGCGGCGGACGGGCTGGATATCAGCGCCGGAACGCTGACGAACAGCGGCGGCATCCAGGGCACGAACGGGCTGACCCTCAAAACCGACACCCTGACCAACCAGAACAGCGGCGAGCTGCTCAGCGGCGGAAAACTCACCCTGACCAGCGGTGAGCTGGCAAATGACGGCTTAGTGCAGGGCGATACTCTCGCCGTCACAGCAGATAACTGGCGCAACGGCGGCAATGCCCTGAGCGCGCAGGACGCGACGGTAAAGGTGAAAGGCACCCTGACCAACAGCGGACAACTCCTCGGCCAGCAGAAACTGGATATCGAAGCCGCTGATACCGGCAACAGCGGCCTGGTGGTGGCAAAAGTGCTGGCGCTGCACGGCGACCTGGTCAACAGCGGTTTACTGCAGGGCGACAGCCGCCTGGTGCTGGAAGGCACGGCGATTACCAACAACAGCGGCGGCCAGTTGCTCAGCGCCGGACACACCCGCGTGACGGCAGACGCGCTGGACAACCACGGCGAACTGCAGGCGGATACGCTTGATGTGTCGGCAGACCGCTGGAACAACAGCGGCAGCGCCCGCGCCGCCAGCGGCCTGAGCGCACAGCTGGCCGGTCAGCTGGAAAACGGCGGCACGCTGCGCAGCAGCCAGGCGCTGGAGCTGCAGGCGGCGGACATCCGCAACGGCG